>Ga0114967_10000102_pt1 | contig 67677 bp, 60 predicted proteins | sample M_130628_MF_Meta_FD_92639 | JGI IMG/M metagenome (GOLD analysis project Ga0114967, IMG submission 92639) | Freshwater microbial communities from Lake Montjoie, Canada to study carbon cycling - M_130628_MF_MetaG | ecosystem: Environmental > Aquatic > Freshwater > Lake | place: Lake Montjoie... | reverse complement strand
TAACGGTACTTGCCACCATGACTAAAAATATTGCCCAAAGCAACTTGTCTTTGCCAATGGTTTTCTTAGTGAGTTTTTGAGCACTAATCGCAATAATACCTATGACTGCCGCACCCACTCCGTAAAACACTGCCTGCATCCAAGCCAAGTCTCCATAAGCTACATAAGCCCAGCCAAGAGCAACTACCATTAAAAATGATGGTACGACAAAAGCAATGCCAGCTAGGGTTGCCCCAAGAACTCGATAGTGAACATAGCCAAGATAGATGGCTAACTGGGCCGCCATTGGGCCAGGAGCCATTTGGGCTAATGCCATTCCCTCTTTGTAATCAGCTTCAGTAATCCACTGATATTTTTCAACTAGATCACGATTCATATAGCCAGCTAAAGCCACCGGCCCACCAAAACCCCAAGTGCCTAACTTGAGCATATAGATAACTAATTGCCAAAGACTATAGGAAGGCTTTGAACTAGACTGGATTGACTCCATAATTATCTTTCGGGCTTTTTAATATCAAATCATCATACGCGAATTTTTGTCGTTTTAAACGACATTGCGATTTAGGCGCTCAGCCTCAATAAGCGTCCCTGTAAAAACTGCTGAATATTTAGAATCTCTAAATAAACGCTAATTTGTCCTTTTAAAGGACAATCCATAACTGGGGTATCCCAAACAAGATCACTTGAATAGCAGATACGGTCAAACAGGATTACTCATCCTGGTCATTAGATTAGAAGCTCTAAACACTGACATAAGGCGCTAGAACTAAGGTGAGCTGACCATCGCTTAACTTAGACTCAAACAACTAGGGTGACTGATACAGAGAAACGAAAAATGCCCCGCACGACACAGGGCAATTTGATTTTGGTGGCCCGGGGCGGAATCGAACCACCGACACAAGGATTTTCAATCCTCTGCTCTACCGACTGAGCTACCAGGCCATTAAAAGTAGTAATTATAGCTTAAGTGTCTGATAAGCTGAACAAATGTGTTCAACTGTGGCCGACCCAGCCAAATGTTCAAGTGCTGGGGATCAGCATGAGGAATCCTACTAGAAGGTGGGGGTGATTGGGGGAAAAACGAGCAGTTCCGCGATGCTGGTGGCTCGAGTTCTATGAGGCTTAGGGTTTTATTTTAAAAACTCCCTGCGCTAGTGTCGTGTCCGACACGACAACACATCAGTGGTAAACAACTGGATCAAATTATCCGTCAATCAATTCAAGCGTCCTGTTAAGCGACGCTTGGGGTTCGAGTTCTACTAGGCTTTTGGGGAGCCGATATTCCTTCTCTAATACCTTGAATAATGCTAGCTATATTTTGTAACTTGTCACGAATAATAAGGACTGGACTGTCATACCCAAAAAACTCAGCGTTTTAAAAATTAACGGGTTGTATATAAACATTTGTAAAACTAGTCCTAGCCCAAGCTGATTCTGTGACCAAATAGGTCTTTCCTGCAGGACCCTTTACTAACATACCTTGCCCACCAGCTCCTACAGCACTGGCAAAATCAACCTTGCCAGTATCGCTGTAAGTCCCGTTCGTCTGCTGTATCAACAAAGTAGTAGATTTATGAACCTTACTGGAAAAATAATCAGGTTGACTCAAGAATAAATCGAGTTTGCCATCACCATTGAAATCTCGAAACTCGGGATAATATCCGGGATATCCAGTGGTGTCATAGCCCACTCGAACACTGTCTGTGACATCAACGAATGTTCCATTACCAGTATTGCGTATAAATTGTATTTCACTTTTGTATTCCGAGTCCGTCAAGCCTCTAATATAGTTTGCCTTGTAACTGATTACCACGATATCCAAACGCCCGTCCGAATCAAAATCAACGGCTCTTGCTCGGATGTCATGACTGCGATTGGTACTATCTTCCGTTGATATCAGCCGTGGAGCTGGCAGCGTCACTGTTTTTGTGAATGTAATTTGCTTACTCACATTGTTTATGGTCATGGTGTAAATGAAAGAATCAGCGCCGCCATTGGTACTAGCATCCACAAATACTGCCTGTGCTGTACCAGTACCTAAGAAATCTCCTACCGCAACACCCGAGCTACCAACCATTCCGGAATAAGGTACGAGACCAGTAGCGGAGCCCATGTATTGTGGAAAATTAGCGTAACCTGCAATAATCACATCGTCAAATCCGTCACGATTAATGTCAGCTGATGCCACTCCATGTTGCCATCTCGCAAGACCAAGCGATACCTTTGTAAACGAACTACCAGTATTCATGAGTGCATATACATTTACGTCAAAATCCATATCGGTGTAAGCAGATAAAAACAAATCTATCTTGCCGTCACCGTTGAAGTCGCCAAATACTAAATCTCCTACGCCTTCCACTTGATTGCTAGTTCCAGGAAGCCAGGTAGAGGTTATTTCTTTGAACACATTGTTTTCCCAACCAAAAATATGTATTGAAGTATTGCTATAGTTGGCCTGTGTATTTGGTTGTGTTTCAAATGCAACGAAAAAAACTTCATCAACACCATCATTGTTAATATCCTTGGCGTAGATGTAACTGACTGGATTACTTATGCTTCCATCTCGGTAATATGTAAAAGAACCAGCAGATGTCTTGGTACCTAGAAAAGTAGTGGCTTGTATGATATTACTGCTAGTATTTGCTCCGGAGGTTGAACCGCCACTGCCACCACCTCCACCACCGCAAGCGATTAATGCGTTTGTCAATAAAAGAGCCAAATAGCTAGATATTTTCAAAAGATTTTCATTTTAAATTAAGACGCCGCAAAAGAACACCGAAGAAAGAGTTCTTACGAATTCCATATTACAAATACATACTTCCAGTAATTTACTTTTAATTATATAAGCATATACCCTACGATAAGTCTAGATTAGCATCACCGTCAGTAAGTGTCGTGTCGGACTCGACAACACATCTAGAGAAAAAACTGGATTAAATTATCCGTGAATCGATACAAGCGAACAGTTACGTGACCCTTGTGGTATAAGTTTTACTAGGGTTTTGGAGGCTTGAATTTTATGGTTCACAAATCAGGCTATCGATCACCAGCATCAGAAAGTTGGGTGCTGAAACACCCCAAGAGATTTTAATTAAGATAGGCTAGACTTTTTTTAAGCCAATCCAGCTATTGGGGGATATTAAATCAGGTGGCGGTTGAAATTTTGCAGGTGTTTGAAAAATACGCGGGAATTTTTTAGTGACTTAAATTGAAAATCTTGTGTTTTTATCCTTCTCAATTGATTCAGCTCTTTCTGTTACCGAATTTAAAATTAGAAAATACTACAATCCTTTTTGAATGGTGATGCTTCCTCCTTTTTAATATCAGATGAGTCAAAATATTTTCTAAACGATAGAAATAAGCGTGGCTTATAATTTTCAAAGGGATTTTGTGACTTGCAACTTCGTTCTTGAGGAAATCAAGGCTAAATTTGTTTTCTATCTTCAATGGGATTAAAGAGCATGCTCCCCCTTGAAATTGAATTATTAACCCATATCTTATATAAATATTAACCTTTAATTATTTTTTAGGACGGTCCTTAGATGTCGACTCAAAACAAAGAAACCCTTGATTTTCAAGCAGAAATTCAGCAATTACTCAAATTAATGATTCACTCTCTTTATTCTAATAAAGAAATTTTTTTAAGAGAGTTAATATCAAATGCCTCTGACGCTGCAGATAAACTTCGATTTGAGGCCATAAATCATCCAAATTGGTATGAGGACGATTCTGACCTTAGCATTCAAGTTGCTGTGGATCAATCAAAAAATACAATTACTATTTCTGATAACGGTATCGGAATGAGTCGCGAGGAAATAATTACCAATCTAGGCACTATCGCCAAATCAGGTACCAAAGAATTCTTTTCCAAATTATCAGGAGACCAACAAAAAGATGCCTCACTTATTGGCCAATTCGGTGTTGGCTTTTATTCTGGCTTTATCGTCGCAGATTCTATTAGCGTTGAGTCAAGAAAAGCTGGGCTTACCAAAGAGCAGGCGGTCCGTTGGGAGTCTGCAGGAGATGGCGCCTTCACTGTAGAACAAGTTTCTAAAGACCGTCGAGGAACCACAATTACTCTTCACATCAAACCTGAAGAGTCTGAATTACTTAATTCATGGAAAATTAAGTCTATTATTCGCAAGTATTCTGACCATATTTCAATCCCTATTCAAATGTTTAAAGAAGAGTGGAGTGAAGAATCTAAATCTCAAGTTATTAAAGATGAATTAGAGACCATTAACGAAGCTAATGCTCTTTGGACGCGAAACAAAAATGATATTAGTGAAGATCAATATCATGAGTTTTATAAAAATATTTCCAATGATTTCGAAAATCCTCTCAGTTATAGTCATAACCGTGTCGAGGGTCGAAGTGAATTTACGCAGCTTCTTTATATTCCTAAAAAAGCTCCTTTTGATTTATGGGATAGAAGTAAGCGCAGTGGAATTAAACTTTATGTCAAACGTGTATTCATTATGGATGACTCTGAGCAGTTATTACCTACCTACTTACGCTTTATCAGTGGCATTATCGATTCAGCCGATCTTCCTTTAAACGTTTCTAGAGAAATTTTACAAGAGTCAAAGGATGTAAAATTTATTCGGGAAAGTTCTACTAAGCGTGTTCTAAGTCAACTTGAAGATCTCTCTTCTAGTGTCGAAGAAGCTAAGCGTGAAGATTACCAATTATTCTGGAATGCTTTCGGACAGGTTCTTAAAGAAGGCCTTGGTGAAGACCATGCAAACTTAGATAAATTAAGCAAGCTTCTTCGTTTTGCTAACTCCACGCAAAATTCTGATATTCAAAATGTTTCCCTTTCTGACTACGTTTCTCGCATGAAGGAAGGTCAAGATAAGATTTATTTTGTCACTGCTGACTCGTACTTGGCCGCTAAAAATAGTCCTCATCTAGAAATATTTAATAAAAAAGGAATTGAAGTACTTTTATTAACAGATCGCATTGACGAATGGATGCTTTCTTTTTTAACTACTTTTGATAATAAACCCTTAACGTCTGTCGCCAAAGGAGATTTAGACTTAGGGTCTCTCACTGATGTTTCTGAAAAAGAAGAGCAAAAGGAGGCTGAAAAAGAATTTGTTGATTTGCTTGACCGGATGAAAAAGGTTTTAAGCGAAAAAGCCAAGGATGTCCGTCTAACATTTAGATTAACTGACTCTCCCGCATGCCTAGTGGCCGATGAAAACGAGTTATCAGGTAATTTACTGCGAATGCTTAAAGCTGCTGGCCAACCTGCTCCGGACTCAAAGCCCATTTTAGAAATCAATACTAGCCATCCCCTAGTTAAAAAAGTCCAAAGTACTAGTGTGGATTTTGAAGAGTGGGCACATACTCTTTTTGATCAAGCCCTAATTGCTGAGGGTGGACAACTATCTGATCCAGGAAGTTTTGTAAAACGGATCAATCATCTACTTCTTAACTAGCCCACAATTAACCCTAAGCTGGACAAAATAGCCCTACAGGGCTATTTGCATTTTTCAATCAACGTTCTTAGAACTGCGAACTAACTGGAAGGGCTGGGGTTGCTATGGCTGCCTATTTTTCGCACATCAATGCCTAAAGCTTTCAATTTGCGATACAAGTGCGTTCTCTCTAGGCCAGTTTGCTCAGAAACTCGAGTCATACTACCGCCAGTTTGTTTCAAATGGTACTCGAAATAAGCCTTTTCAAAGATATCGCGCGCCTCTCTCAACGGGAGATCAAAGTGGCCGGGGGATAGTTCTTGGGAAGAGACTAAATTGGTGGTTACGGATCCCTCATTTTTATTGGCCAAATTGAATTGTGCCTCTTTTGAAGCACTCAAAAAAGCCCCATTATAAGTTTGATTTGCTACATACTCCTTGATATTACTATTGGTTTTTACAGCCTCTTTTGGACTAATTCGCTCTAAGGCTTGGCTCACTGTTTTTAAAAGTTTTTGTAATGCAATGGGCTTTTCTAAAAAGCTACATGCGCCAATTCTAGTCGCCTCAACTGCTGTGTCAATCGTGGCATGACCTGACATCATCACTACTGGCATTGTCAATTTATTATCCTTAGACCACTCTTTTAATAACGTAACTCCGTCTGTATCTGGCATCCAAATATCTAATAAAACAAGATCTGGCTGTAGTTGATCACGAATGGTTCTCGCTTGTTGGGCGTTCTCAGCTGAATATACAACATGCCCCTCATCACTCAAAATTTCATTGAGTAATTCTCTAATACCCATTTCGTCATCTACTACAAGTATATTTGCCATAACGTATTGTCCTATGAAATTATTTTACTGTATCTTTTTTTGTAATTATTTTTATGCGAGATTCTCAAAAAGAATAGAGATTCTTGCTCCGTAGATCAATTGATCTTTCATTCTATTTTTTAATTCAATTCGTGCGCCATGTTCATCGACAATTTTTTTCACCACAGCTAAGCCTAGTCCCGTACCCTTCATTTTTGATGTTATGTATGGCTCAAATGCCCGACTTAAAATTCGCGGAGAAAATCCCGGCCCATTATCTGCAACCGATAAACGAACCACATTTTCAGATTTATTTTTAAGACCTTCGTAACTAACTAACTCAGTTCGTATTTGAATATCTGGATCGGAATGAATTTCATTAGCTGCATCTAAAGCGTTCTGTAAGATATTATGGATTACCTGTCTTAATTGCGTAGGATCCCCTATAAGTAAGGGACATTTTGGATCTAAGTCTAAGGTAATATGGTGATCTTCATAAAGCCCCATCACCTCTAAAATTAGCTTATTCAAATCTAGCGCCTGCATTTGTGACTTACTTTGCTTTGCAAAATCTCTAAAGTTATTTACCATAGACTTCATTGCCTGAACTTGAGCAATAATTGTATTTGTTCCCTTAAAAATAATATCTTCTTGCTCGGGGGTTAATTTTCCAGTTAATTTTTGATAGATTCTGTCTGCCGATAATTGTATTGGTGTTAGAGGGTTTTTAATCTCATGCGCAAGTCGCTGTGCTACCTCGCCCCATGCTTGAGATCTCTGCGCTGCAATAACATCAGTAATATCGTCAAACACAATAATAAATTGCTTTCCTAGTAATTCCGTACCGCGAGCAAGTAACAAGGGTGAAAGCTCCACTTCTGTCTGCGTTAAATCATAAAGTGCTATTTGTCTTTGCCAAGATGACTTTACATCCGGGACCCGGTCAGAATGGACTCTTTCTGAATCAGTTTCTACTTCCCCTACCGAGACCATGTTCGACTTGAATGACTCCCTAATCGTTTCTTCAAAAAAGCGCAACTCTGGGGCAAAACTTAATGGCTTACCGATAAGGTCAGATAAATCTCTCTCTAAGATTCTATTAGCACCATCATTCGCAACAACTAAACAATAGTTACTATCTAAAACGCAAACGCCGGCTGTTAAGTTCGCTAAAACGGATTCAGAAAATTCTTTTGCCTCTTGCAATGACTGTCTCGCCTCAGAAATTTGCTTGGTCATATTATTAAACTGCCGCGTCAACATCCCGAGCTCATCTTTGGTATTAATTTCTGGCTTAGGTGACAAGTCTCCTTGTGCCACAGCCTGTGTACCCTTTAAGAGCATCAGTAATGGTTGAGCTAATTGCCTACCTAATATTAATGCTAATAAAATTGCCACAAATAGGGCCAAAAACATCGTTAATGTTAAAGATCCTATATACATTTTACGAAGGCCTAGTCGACTTAAGGTTTTTTCCTGATAGTCGCTATAAGCCTGTTGAACAGTCTTAGCCTCTTCCACAATTAAGGGCGGTAAATGTCTTGTGAGTTTTAAAAATGTTTTAGTTGGCAAAAGATATAGCGCAGTATATTGATAACTTTCAATTTGACTTGCATTTCCAAGGGTTTCTAACATAACACCCCTGCCAATTTGTCGAGTAATTGGAATTAATTCAAGATACTGCCTACTTTGATTAGGTTCTGTTGAGTTACAAAAGTGACTAGCCAATACCCTCCCATCCTGATTGATCAGTTCGACCGAGTCGACCGGCATTTCGGTGCATAATTTACTTAACTCCTCAGAATTTAGGGCATTTTTTTTATGCGCCAAAATGCTAAGAGCTAGGCCTCTTTCTAAAAAGTCCTCCTGACCTACCTCAAAAGAGTATCTACCCAAATTAAGCCCCGCCTCTAAGGCCGACTCAACGTTCACATTAAACCAAGTGTCAATACTTCGCCCAACGAATTGGAGTGAAACAGAGTAGAGGATAGCACCAGGTAAAACACCAACTAAGCCGAAGATCATTGCTAGTTTTGCTATCAACCTTGTACCAAAGTACCGCTGTCGCCAGCGAATGGTTAGTGTCACAACTAAAACAATGATCACCAACAAAAGTATCGCACCAACGACCAGATTAATCCCATACAACCAAACAAAGTATTGGCTAAAGAACTTTGCATCCTCACTCATTCCCACAAGCAAACTCACCAACAATATGGCCAGCAAAGAAACTAGTGTCACAAATAATATGATTTCTTTTCTCATCTGCTGTTTGCCAACAATTAATGACTCCACGGGCATAGTTGCTAATGAGTTCATTTTGTCGCTCTGGCTTTAGGGGTAATCGTAAACTGATGCCAATCGCTTAACACTGTCCAGTCCCTAGTATTCAGGGCATTTATCTGAAAGGGCTTGGGAAGCTTAGTTAAGTCTAAGCGCATTCGCATTGCCCCCTGATAAGTCTGCGCATTATCTAAAACAGCTAAATCAGCAACTTGCCAACCACCGATCGCCCCAATTTGGATCAATGCTTCGCTAATACTGTTCGCCGAATACGTAAAGCCCTCAGTACTAATACGATATTGTTGCGTTAACGGTTGATAAGATAATCGGATATTTTTATTAGTCTGAATGAGTTTTTCTTCAAACCAATACCACCTTCCTCTAGTTATCTGCAATTCTGTAACAAAATAAAAAGGAATCCCTTTTTTGATCGCCTCTACTAATTCTGCCGGTAGCTCCACCGAATAAGAAGCACTAATAGTCCAAGATTTTTCAACTGGCTCAAAACTAAATTGGCGAAGCTTAATTCCTTCTGCCAAAGCAAAACTCAGGCATGCATAAAACATTACCAAAATTAGTGCGCTTAAAAAAAACCGCATTCGTTTTATGTTAATTTTTGTAATTTCCCATAAAAAAAGCCATCGTGCCACTCCGAAGGTAATAGTTGATTTAATGAGTTTAAACGCAAAGCATTTGGATGTTCTTCTAAAAATAACTGAATTTGCTCTTCCCCCTCTTCTGGGAAAATGGAGCAGGAGACATACAACAGCTCCCCACCGGGCTTCAAAAGATCCCAAAGAGACCTTAATATCTGTTGTTGAGTAATTTTTAATCCAACAAAGTCACTCTCCCTGCGTAAGTATAAAATATCTGGGTGTCGTCGAATAATCCCAGTTGCCGAACAAGGCGTATCTGCCAAAATTCGATCAAACTGCTTTTTATCCCACCACAACTCGGGTTTACTCGCATCTCCAATTAGCAGTTTTGCTGACAAGCCTAATCGGGTAATATTTTCATTGACCCTCGCCAATCGCTCTTGATTAATCTCTAAGGCAGTTAAGGATATATTTGCCAATTCTAAAAGATGGGTACTTTTTCCACCAGGTGCAGCGCAAGCATCTAAAACATCTTCGCCATCTTTTGGCGAAAGAAGATGCCCAGCCATCTGCGCACCTAGATCTTGAACAGAAACCCCGCCCGAAGAGAAGTGTGGTAATTTTGATATGGGCATAGATTGCTCCAAACAGACAGCTTGCGGCGCCAACTTTAAAATCTCTGTTGGGATTTCTAAAGCACTCATATGTACTTTACGAAGCTCTTCTACATACTCTTCGCGGGTAAATACTTTAGGGTTTACACGCACAAATAACTTTGCTGGAAAAAGGTTCGTTTTTAAAATCTTTTGCCATTCTTTAGGATAGGCCTTTTGTAATTTATATGTCCACCATTGTGGATAATGATTTTGATGCCGATTCAATAAAATATCAAAGTCTTGGGGATGTTCTATTAAGCGCCGAAGTACAGCATTAATCATGCCTTTCGCATGGGCTATTTTGGGCAAATTACTAGCTGCCTTTACTGTTTCATTGACCAGCGTGTGGGCGGGATAATGATTCGGCGACTCAGGGTATAAAGTCGCTGCCGCAAGCACAAGAAGATCCTCAACCTCATCGCTCATTTTCTTGGGAATGTAAGTTGCTAATAATTTAAGCGTTGCTGGTTTGAACCTAAACGCCGTATAACTTAGACTCTGGACTGCCGATCGAATATCCTTCGGGGAACTTTCTAAAGCCTGTGTGAGTGAAATCCCACGCCTTACTTGAGCAAATAAATCTACTGAACTAGTCAGTGCCCTATGAAGACTGGCACCTCGTTCTAGACTCACAGCAGGTACCTCAATTACTTTTGTTGTATTCACAAATCCTAACCATTTCTTGTTTATAAATTACAAACCTCTTCCCATAACGCTTGATCGAGAATTTTTTTCTTTACCACTTTATGGATCGGTAGAAAAACATTGCCCCACTTCTAAATGGTCAGTTTTTGCAAAAAGTGCTGCTGATATTTTTTTGGCTCCAGGCCTTTGAACCTCTAGAATCCGCAGCACTCCCCTTTGTCCAGCGACTAAAATACCGTCTTCATCAATCTGAATAATTTGACCTGCTAGTCCTTGATCATTACCATTAGCGTTACGCAATATATTTTCTGACAACCCAATTTTTAAAAGTGCCTGATTTAGGTAAGTATAAGCACCAGGACTTGGTGAAAACGCTCTTATTAAGCGATCAATCTCAACCGCGTCTTTTTTCCAGTCAATTTTAGCTTCTTCTTTTAATATTTTTTGAGCATAAATTACGCCCGCATTGGCTTGTTCTTGAAGTTTAAAAACCTGACCGCAGAATAGGCCATTTAAAACTTCATTCAGCAATTTTCCACCCTGTAGGGCTAATTTCCCGTGAAGAACTCCTGCGGTATCTTGCGCACTGATTGTTAAAGCTTCTTGAAGAATAATAGGGCCGGTGTCTAGACCCTCTGCCATCCTCATAATACAAGTACCAGTTAGTTGATCACCAGCCAAAATAGCACGCTGAATTGGAGCGGCACCTCGCCATCGTGGCAAAAGTGATGCATGCACATTAATACAACCCAAGGGTGATGCTCTAGCCCCTAAATCAAGGAGCCATTTCGGTAAAATCAAGCCATATGCTGCAACAACCATTACATCAAAAGTACTGGTTTCTAAAACTTGCTTGGCGTAAAAAGCCTCTTCTGAGTATTTGCTATCTAACTTCAACGAGTGGGGTTGTAAAACCGGAATTTGATGATACAAAGCAGTCTGTTTTACTGGGCTTTGCTGAAGCTTGAGTCCACGACCACCAGGTCGATCAGGCTGTGTCATTACTAAAACTACCTCATATTTAGCTTGAATAATCATGCTTAAAATTTCAGCGGCGAACTCAGGAGTTCCAGCAAAGACAACTTTTAAACTTCTCACTCCAACCTCCCCGAAGGTAAAATTGCCCAATGAATTTTTACTGGTGATGCCCCCTCTTTGGTTGTCCATGCAACTGATTCTTCACCATGATATTCAGACGTTTTTATTAATTTCATAATTTTTTCAACATTCTCACCCTGCCAGACAAGCCTTCCTGATTCCCCGGTAATTAATAAAATTGCTTGATCCTTATCTGAGGCGCTAATCCAAGGAGACTGTTTATCATCTAAATCGATCCAAACCTTCATGTGTAACCCTTGGCTTACTGGGTCATTTGAGATTAGGCAGCCAGCAATCCAACCATCGCCGCCAATGAACTTGAGCGGCTGACCTTTTGTGACTTCGGGATTCTCTATCCAACGCTGATATAACTGCCGTGCAACTTCTTGGCATGGATAGTTTGCCCTTGACTGACGACCTACCTGACTTGCCAATGGGCCCACCACAACACCATATATGAGTGCCACTAAGAAATGAAAAACCACTATTTTTTTGATGATGGATTCCAGATCTATTGGACTTCTCATCCAGATCCAAAGCAAGCACCCAATTGGTAAATAAAAGGTTACAGCCCACTTTGCCTCAATTTGTTGGCTTAAACTTAGCCCGATAGCTAAAGAAATAATTGTTGGCCCAAGTGTCAGTATGACTAAAAAAGCCCGATCATCTGGTCTTAAACTATTCCACCATGTGGGTTGTTCTGCTATGGATGTGTTACTTTCTCTGCGTCTTAAAGATTTTTTACTAACGTAAAGGATTAAACAAATAGCTAAGATAACTGGCGCAATTCGGTAAAACTGTGTGGCCAAAAAGCCCATCAATAATTCTTTTATTAAATCAGTATATTTACCCGTATGCGCCATCGAATGACTTACATAGAAAAGTGGGCCCTGTTGGAGTTTGGTTTGGCCAAGCACCCATAACAAATGTGGTGAAATAGTCAGCAGCATCACTACAAGTGCTACTAAAACTCCTCCCCAGGCGTACTTACTTTGCCACCGACCAGCCCATAAAAAATGCAAACCTAAAACAGCAATTTGCACTAACACACTATATTTTGTCAAAAATGCTAATCCGGCAAAAAGCCCTAAGAGAGCCCAGTAACTCCAACTGATAGAAAACTTGTTCACTCTTTCTACTAACCATGCTTGGTAATAAAACAAGAACATGGCCGCAATCGACCATAACTGCATACTGTTGTGGTTATAGTCACCACCCCGTACTGTGTAATAAGCAATCGTTGAAGTACACAAGATTGCTAAAAACGGTGCATTGATTGGAACTTGGTGTCTTGCTTGTTCTACAACCTGTTTCAATAAGAGATAAATAATAATCTGAGTAAAAACCACACTTAAATATCCCAAAGCGTAGGTCAGCCAAATCGCCTTACCCAAAACGATCGTAAGTGGATACAAAACCCAAGTCGGCAATGGCGGATGCTTTTGATAGCCCCACTCAAAAGAGGACGCCCAGACCAACTCCTCCATATTGTCCCAAGATGGGGCGCTCCGAAAGACGATTTGCGAGACGTACCAAATCAGCCCTAAAGCCAAGCAAATAACCCAAACGTGTAGGATGGGAATCGGATGTTTATTTGGCTCGATAGCCAACCCTCTCTCTTTCAATCAATAAACTATTTTTAAATTATAGATTTACCATTACACTTTCACTATGCCCGACTCTTCTCAATCTCATCAGACTTTTATCTTAAGCATTGTTGTTCCAGCTTATAACGAGTCAAGTATTTTAAGAGAGTTTATCCATGCACTCAAAATAGCTCTCGTTCATATTACTCCACGCTTTGAAATTTTAATCATTAATGATGGTAGTAAGGATCATACTGGAGATGTTGCCGAACAACTTACTCTAGAGGGAGATATTCGATATATTGAACTCTCCCGAAATTTTGGTAAAGAGGCGGCTCTATCAGCAGGGATTGATCTGGCTCGGGGTGATGCGGTCCTTCTGATCGATTGTGATTTTCAACATCCATTAGATAAGTTGCAAGAAATGGCCTCCCTTTGGCATTCTGGCTACGACATGATTTATGGCGTAATAGTCAATCGTTCACAAGAAAGCTTATTTAAACGACTTGGTACAAAATTTTTCTACGCACTCTTGAGTAAAGGCTCTGATATACCAATCCCACAAAATGCTGGCGACTTTCGTTGGCTCGATCGCAAAGTCGTTGATGCACTTAAAGCCCTGCCAGAACGTAATCGATTTATGAAGGGTTTATATGCTTGGGTTGGTTACAAGACCATTGCGATTCCCTTTACACCGGCCACCCGTCTTGGTGGACTTTCTAGCTTTCGGGCAACTGGGTTAATTACTCTAGCGTTATCTGGACTCACTTCATTTAGTACTTTACCTCTGCGCTTATGGACCTATCTTGGTGGACTTATTTCTCTTGTGGCGATTTCCTATGGTATTTTTGTTACCATAGAAACGCTTTTATTTGGCAACTCCGTTGGAGGTTGGCCAACAATAACCGTGGCTTTAATGTTGTTTTCTGGTGTTCAACTTTTATCCATTGGTATTTTAGGGGAATATATCGGCCGGATTTTTGATGAGGTAAAGCAACGGCCCCTATATCTTATCGCCCGCGATCATGATACGACCAAGCTGGATTAGTCCACGTATTGGGCAATTTATCTTAGTTGGTGGCACTGCTGCTAGCATTCATCTTGGGGTAGTCGTCTACCTAGTTGAGTTATATTCTGTTAGCCCACTTCAAGCCAACTTGCTGGGTTTTTTTGTTTCTTTTTGTTTTAGTTTTTTAGGTCAACGATTTTTGACATTTCGTGATAGCAACAAAAGCCTACGAGCCTCTATACCGCGTTATTTGATTGTTGCTTCTAGCGCATTTGCTCTCAATGAAACTCTTTTTGCAATCACGTTACACTACTTGATGATTCCCTATTACTTGGCCCTAGGTGTCGTGGTTCTTTTAGTCGCAGTGGCAACCTATTTTGCCTGTAAATACTGGGCCTTTGCCAACGTATGAAAACTCTGCTTCTTTGTGCTGATGATTTAGGTCAAAATCCTGCCATCGATGAGGCCTGCCTCCACCTATTTGAACTTGGCCGACTCAGTGCTGCAAGTGTCCTCTCGGAAGCGCCCCATGCTGCAACTCACCAGCAAGCCCTCAGACAAGCGAATGATAAAGGCCTCCAACTGGGCCTCCACTTTAATTTAACCCTACCATTTCAGCACTTACAACCCAAAAAAAATCTAGCAACTTGGATCATTCAAAGTCAACTCCAGCTCGTTGATACCGTTTTTATTAAAAAGAGCCTGTTATATCAGCTACAACTTTTCGAAGATTTGTTTTTACGACCGCCCAATTTTATAGATGGCCATCAGCATGTTCACCAATTTAAGCAAATTCGTGATGTCCTGATCCAAACTCTGCGCGAACGTTATCCAAGCCATCAATTGCCGTGGTTACGATCGACCGCTTTATCACCCAAAAAAAAACGGCCTCCACATTACCTTAAATGTTTGGTATTAGAAATACTTGGTGGGAAAAAATTTGTACCGCTATTAAAAAAACAGGGGTTTTCATGTAATCCAGACTTTTTAGGTGTTTATGATTTTCGGGTTGCCTCCGAAAATGCCTACCGCGCGTTAATGGTGCAGTGGCTGTCTGTCGCAGAAAATCAAGCATTAATGATGTGCCATCCAGCAAGTGTTATGTTTGACGACGACCCTCACGGCTCTTGTCGAGTGTTTGAGTATCTGTATTTCAAGTCTGAGTCTTTTTTAGAGGATCTGCATCATAACAAGATCCAACTAGCTAAATCATTCCTGTAAACTGCGCTCTCTTTTCTTCATCTTACCCTTGATCCGAAGTCTTTTTAACGGCGAAAGATACTCTACAAAAACTTTGCCTAATAAGTGATCCATCTCATGCTGCAGACAAACGGCGAGTAAACCATCTCCTTCTACTTCAAAAGACCTGCCAAATTGATCATGGGCTTTCACTTGAACTCTGTCTGGCCGCTCTACCTCGTCAAAAAAATCTGGCACGGAAAGACAACCCTCCTTCCAAAGCTTTTTTTCCTCACTGACCCACAACAATTCTGGATTAATAAAAACTAACAACTCATTTCTAGCATCCGATACATCCATCACAATAATTCTTAAATGAATATCAACTTGGGTCGCTGCCAAACCAACCCCTGGGGCCTCGTACATTGTCTGAGCCATATCCGCTACAGTTGCTTGTAAACTGTCATCAAAATGAACAACTGGCTTAGCAATTATGCGAAGACGTGGGTCTGGGTAACAAAGTATCGGTAATATCGCCATATAAAGAATGTGTTGAATGATTGTGTATGCTATATTTTAATACGACCTAAACGGTTTTTTTGATTACTCGTCGCCACTTTTACGAATGAGTTTTTCATTTAGGTTGGGTTTTTATTCTTTTTAACCGTACCCGTGTAAAATTAATTATCTATATTTATCAATTACTTAAGTATATATTTAATGTTTCTTTCTGAATCTTGTTAGAAAAATATACACTTTTTTGATTTCTTCGGGTAATAATAAAAAAGGAAATTAATGTTGAAGGTTAAAAATAGTGCCCAAAAAATCAAGCGCCAAAGTTACAGATCTAGGTTCTTCTAAAACCCTAATTATTGCTGAAAAACCATCGGTTGCCGCTGATATTGCGCGCGCTCTTGGGGGTTTTACGAAGCACGAGGATTACTTTGAAAGATCCGACTTTATTATTTCTTCAGCTGTCGGGCACTTATTAGAAATCATGGCTCCGGAAGAGTTTGAGGTCAAACGGGGAAAATGGTCTTTTAACAATTTACCCGTAATTCCACCTAGATTTGAATTAAGACCGATTGTAAAAACTGAATCTCGTCTAAAAGCTCTACAAAAACTGATTAAAAGAAAAGATGTGACGCAGCTGGTTAATGCATGTGATGCTGGCCGAGAGGGTGAGCTGATCTTCCGTCTTATTGCCCAACAAACCAAAGCTTCGCAACCGGTAAAACGCCTATGGTTGCAATCGATGACAGCGAATGCTATCCGAGATGGCTTTTCGCATCTTCGTAGTGATGAGGAAATGATGCCGCTCTCCGATGCGGCCAGATGTAGATCCGAGGCCGATTGGCTAGTGGGCATCAATGGCACTCGGGCGATGACGGCTTTTAATAGTCGGAGTGGAGGTTTTTTCTTAACGACCGTTGGGCGAGTCCAAACCCCAACATTATCCATTGTCGTTGTTCGTGAAGAGGGTATTCGGCAATTTATCTCCCGAAATTACTGGGAAGTAAGGGCGCAGTTTATCGCTGCAGCAGGGGTTTATGAGGGGCGCTGGTTTGACCCAACATTTAAAAGACCGTCAAAAGCTGATACGCTAGATCCGGAACTAAAAGAATCTAGATTATGGAGTGAGGCAGAAGCTAAAAGTATTATTTTGGCCTGTAATGGAAGACCAGGCAGTGTTCAAGAGGAGTCTAAACCGTCCTCACAACAGGCCCCCCACCTTTTTGACCTTACTAGTTTACAGCGGGAAGCAAATGCACGCTTTGGCTTTTCGGCCAAGAATACCCTTGGTTTTGCACAGGCTCTTTATGAGCGCCACAAACTTCTAACCTACCCAAGAACTGACTCTAGGGCACTACCAGAAGACTATGTTGACACAGTCAAAGAAACAATCGCCGCCCTAGGTACTTCTTTTCCGAATTATTCCCAATTTGCCTCCATGATTGCTAAAAATCAATGGGTTAAGCTCAATAAGAAAATTTTTGATAATTCCAAAATATCGGATCACTTTGCAATTATTCCAACACTGCAAGACTCTGCTAAAGCTCTTTCCGAACCCGAACAAAAACTTTACGACCTTGTAGTTCGAAGATTTTTAGCTGTATTTTTTCCTGCAGCTGAATTTTTAAATACCACTCGAATTACTACAGTAAGTGGTCATTTGTTCAAAACAGAAGGCAAGGTTTTGGTCAAGCCAGGTTGGCTGACAGTCTACGGCAAAACCAATCAAGATGATCAAGAACTAGTAGCCGTTGCGCCTAATGAATCCGTTCAAACAGAATCCATTTCAGCTGTTCCTCTGAAAACAAAGCCATCCGCTCGGTTCACTGAAGCAACCCTGTTATCAGCCATGGAGGGAGCAGGCAAACTTGTAGAGGATGATGAGTTTCGTGAGGCTATGGCCGCAAAGGGACTTGGTACGCCAGCCACCCGAGCAGCGATTATTGAGGGTCTTTTAGCCGAACGCTATATGGTTCGTGAGGCAAGGGAGTTAATTCCTACAGCCAAAGCTTTTCAACTGATGACTTTACTTCGCGGACTGGGCATAGAGGAACTAACCCAACCATCTCTAACCGGAGGTTGGGAACATCAACTCTCCCAAATGGAAAAAGGCTTAATTCCACGAGCGACTTTTATGCAAGAAATCGCCCAAATGACGCAGCGAATTGTCAAACGGGCCAAAGAGTTTGATAGCGATACAATTCCTGGCGACTATATTACTTTGAAAACGCCTTGCCCAAATTGCCAAGGTCCTGTTAAAGAGAACTATCGTCGTTTCTCCTGTGAACAGTGTGGCTTTTCTATCAGCAAAATACCCGGTGGAAAAACCCTCGAATATGAAGAAGCTGAAGAGTTGTTACGGGAGAAAAAAATTGGGCCCCTGCAGGGCTTTAGAAGCAAAATGGGCCGACCATTTGCGGCCATCATTAAATTGAACTCTATTGCGTTGGATGACAAAGACTATCCCAATGCTGGCTATAAACTAGAGTTTGACTTTGGTAACTCGGCAGAAAATGATCTACAACCAGTTGACTTTACTGGACTAAAAGCGCTTGGGCCCTGCCCAAAATGTTCGGGTGCCGTATATGAGCATGGCATGAACTATATCTGTGAGAGATCCGCTGGCCCAGAAAAATCGTGTGATTTTTTTACCGGAAAGGTCATTCTTCAACAAGAAGTTAGTGAAGAGCAAGTAGAAAAATTACTCGCAACGGGCAAAACGGACCTACTAACGAATTTTAAATCCTCTCGGACTGGCAGAATGTTTAAGGCCTATCTGGTTCGTCAAGAAACCGGTAAGATTGGCTTTGAGTTTGAGGTACGGGTAGCCAAAGCACCTGCCAAAAAACGTGCAGGGGAAACAGAAGAGGCGAGTTCCGACTCTAGCTCAGGCGATGCACCTGCTAAAAAACCCGTGCGTAAACAAACCTCATCTGCCAAAAAAGCAGCCACATAAGCAAAAATCAAGCGTGAGCCCAGAGCACTCCAGATTACACCTCTGGAGCCGTACCCCGTTGCAATGAATAAACCATCTTCATTGAGAATGGGACCTATAAGTGGCAGTCGATCCTTAGATGCTGATCGCACGCCTACAAATGACTCATAAGAACTCAACTCCGCTTGGTGGGCAAGATCCACTCCGATTAAATCAAGCCCCTTCAGTCGATTACCCTCGTCACTAGACTGCCAGTATCCTGTGTCTCTAGAGTCCTCATCATAGCTTGACCCTATTTCCCAAGTAAATTGCTCGGTATTTAAAAGTCTACCCGGCAGACAATAGCCATTTCCTCTTAAGGCCGTTCGGGGCAATTTGGGGGCAATATAGCTATCTTTTTGTATTAAAAACCGGGATAGTTGTCCGCGTACCGCCCTCATTGGGAGACTAATACCAATACTACCCAGCAAGCTTTGGACTCCTAAGCCATTTGCCAGGATTAATATTGGCGCTTGTGTAATAACTTCGCGCCTTGCGTTTAGAACCTGCCACTGGCCTTTACTTTGCAAAATGGCCCCGACCTTTTGGTCCCAAAGACAGTGCTCCGTTGGAAGTTGGCTAAGTGCCCGTTTGCAAATGGCCGGCAAGTCATATACCGCACCCTCTTTGAACCAAATTCCAGGTCGATGTATCCCAGTTAGACCTTCCGCCTCATGATAGTCGAATGAAATAGCTTCTCTTGGAGTTATTCCAATTTTGTCTAATTGCTCCAAAATGCACGCTTCACTACGCCACTCCATATCCGTCATTGGCTGAAATACACCCGCATATTTTTGGGCATAGGCCCATTCTTGAAAAGCAAGTCGATTTCCTAATTGTGTAAATTGTTGTAATTTTGTCTTCTTCATTGCTATTTGAGGATGTGCCATTGCTAAGCGATGACCTGAAGTCTCTTGTGCGGGGCCTGTGCGCTGCTCAATTAGAAGTACCTCTAGGCCTTGATTACATGCCATTAATTGATGCACAATTGAACAACCAGCAATACCAGCGCCCAATACAAGTATCTTCATCTAGTACCCATCTTTTAAATTGACTTTATAGTGCTTATATAATTTTAAATGAGTTCATTCCAATAAGCCCATGACTGAATATAGATCCCTTGAAGACGATAGTAGCCAGTTTTTTTCTATTCGAAAAAAAACTGCCGTTACTGTTGTCTTATTATCTATTCTGAGCCTTTGTCTTGCCAGTTATATACTTATTCAAAAAGGTCTTTGGATAGGCTTCGCGGAGCCGCCAGCTCCTGCACCGCCATTGAGCTCAGAGCTGGTTTCTCGCTTCACAGAGCTAGAAGAAAAATTAAACAAAACAATTAGTGATGTGAATGAAGTTTTTACCTTAAAAGAAAAGCTGGATAAACAACAGCTAACGCCTAAAAATCCAAATTTAGTCGGTGCGGGTAAGGGTGGCCAATTTTTACCACTTAATCCATTAAACCTTTCTGAAGAAGACTACGAAACAAACACCTCCTTAAGTCACTTAGAGTTAGCAATTCAAAAAATAAATTCTTCGATACCATTTTTAAAGAAATATCTTGTGCTAGCGATGTATTTTCAAAACAATTTACCTGATGGAGTCCCACTTCTTGGCGAGTATGCCCTCTCTAGCGGCTTCGGAGAACGCAAAGATCCCTTTACGGGACTAGACGCCTTTCATAGCGGCGTTGATTTTGCAGCAGCCTTAGGTACCCCGATCGTGAGTATTTCCAATGGCCGCATTACTAAAATAGGTTCTCTTTTTGATTTACACGGCTATGGCAAATATATTGAAATTACTCATGACAACGGGGTAGTATCAAAATATGGCCATCTTGGTGATATTTATGTTTCTGAAAAACAAACTGTTAAAAAAGGTGAGCTCATTGCCCTCGTTGGCAATACTGGCCGCTCTACTGGCCCGCACTTACATTTTGAAGTGCACCTACAATCAAAGGCTGTGGACCCTATGGGTATTATTTCACCCTTGCGGGTCAAGCCCAACCCAGTAGCCATGGCGGCAATTGATACTGAAATTAAGGGGCGCTGCGCCGGGCTACTATTAATCGTTAAAGATGAAAACGCGCCCCTGATGAAGGAGTGCCTCGCGACAGCGGGTAAGCGAGCCAACGATCTTTTAATTGCACGCCAAAGCACCTTAATGCCTCGAGGTCCTTCAAAAGGTCGCTACCATCTTGAAGACATTTGTTCGTATGTTGATAGCGACGGAAAGCTACAAATTGGCAACGATAAAGATTGCCGCTCATCGGCAATCAAAGAGAACTAAGCTAATCGACTCTCTAACTTCGTTTTTGTAGCAGTTAAAACTTTCGGCAAGCCATGGGATAGTTGCGTAAAAAGCTCATCATGCAGCTTTAACTCCTCTCGCCAAGAGGCATTGTCCACAGAAATAACTTGATTAAACTGTTCTTGTGTAAATGGCATGCCATCCCAATTCAGGTCTTGATAACTTGGGGAATAGCCAAAGACATTCTCAAGCGCTTGAGCGCTCCCCTGAACGCGACCCAACATCCAGGCAAGAACGCGCATATTTTCGCCATAGCCAGGCCAAACAAAATGTCCTTGATCATTTTTTCGGAACCAATTGACACAATAGATTTTAGGTAGTACGGCCTGTTTGGACTCCAGTTGTGCGCCAATATCCAGCCAATGCTGAAAATACTCGCTCATGTTGTACCCGGCAAAAGGCAGCATAGCGAATGGGTCACGGCGAACCACGCCAACTTGTCCAGTTGCAGCAGCGGTTGTTTCTGACCCTTGCGTTGCTGCCATATAAACACCCTCTACCCAATCTCTAGCCTCAGTCACTAACGGCACGGTTGTCGATCGTCTACCACCAAATATAAACGCGTCTATTGCCACGCCTTCTGGGTTGTCCCATTCGGGGTCTACCGCTGGATTATTAATGGCTGCAACGGTAAAGCGAGCATTTGGATGGGCCGCTTTTTTTCCAGCTGCCGCATCTGCGGGTGTCCAGTCATTCCCCTGCCAGTCGATTAAATGTTTAGGAATCTCTTTAGTCATACCCTCCCACCAAACATCCCCATCATCCGTTAACGCAACATTGGTAAAAATAGCATTTTCATGTAAAGACGCCATGCAGTTGGGATTAGTTATCGTATTTGTTCCCGGCGCAACTCCAAATAAACCAGCTTCTGGATTGATTGCAAACAAATGTGTTTTGCCAGTTTTCTGGTCAACCCTTGGCTTAATCCAAGCAATATCGTCCCCAATCGTAGTTACTTTCCAACCATCAAATCCGGCTGGTGGAATTAGCATCGCAAAGTTTGTCTTCCCGCAAGCTGAAGGAAAGGCAGCGGCAACATGAAATTTTCTTCCCTCGGGTGATGTCACCCCTAAAATTAACATATGCTCTGCTAACCAACCTTGTGCCCGCCCCATAATGGATGCAATCCGTAAAGCGAAACATTTTTTCCCTAGCAAAGCGTTGCCACCATAACCGGATCCATATGACCAAATTTCACGTGTTTCTGGATAGTGCACAATATATTTGGTGGGCTGGCATGGCCATAAAACATCTTTCTCATTGGGTTCTAGTGGCTTACCTACAGAATGAATACAAGGCACAAATTCTGCATTTGTACCTAAAAGATCAAAAACCTCTTTACCCATCCGTGTCATCAACTTCATGTTAACTACTACAAAGGGGCTATCGGTTAACTCTACGCCGATATGAGCAATTGGAGATCCTAAGGGCCCCATAGAATAGGGCACAACATACATGGTTCTTCCCCGCATTGCGCCAGCCATCAGGCCAGTCATCGTTTTACGCATTTCGACGGGGTCTATCCAGTTGTTCGTTGGACCTGCCTGCTCCTTCTTTTCCCAACAAATAAAAGTGCGATCTTCTACTCTAGCGACATCGGACGGATCTGAATTTGCTATGTAGGAGTTTTTCCTTTTGGCTGGGTTCAGTTTTTTCATCATGCCAGAACTTACCATTTGTTGGCAAAGACGATCATACTCAGCGACAGTTCCATCACACCAGTAAACCTGATCTGGTTGAGTTAATGTCGCAATTTCCCGAACCCAATTAATGAGATTATGGTTTTTGATTGATGTAGGGGTATTCAGTTTACTTAATTCATAAGGCGTTTGTTGGTTCATGGCTTTGGTTTCTTTGAAGTTTATTAAATTTTTTTCTTATTTTCGCACTCTTTTTGATTATTTCTTGTTGCACCGCAACCTAGAAACTACCATTTTTTGATTTTTGGCGACTCGAGTATTTTTGTTAGTTTTTTATTTTCCGATACAAAATGAACTGAATATTTTACCCAATAGTTCATCCGCAAGCACTTTTCCTGTAATCTCGCCTAGACTAACTTGCGCAAGACGCAGCTCTTCGGCGAAAAGCTCTAAACTTTGATTACCTAATAATAAATAATTTCCAGCATTCTGAACGTGTTCCAAGGCCCGTAAAAGAGCATCAATATGCCTTTGACGTGCAAAAATTACGTTTTCAGACTGACTTTCCCAACCAATCGCTTGCAAAATACGCGCCCTAAGCTCCTCAAAACCATACCCGGTTTTAGCGGATATCACTAAACGGTCTTGATCTGGCATGTGCTTGGTGGCATCTTGTTTATTCCAAACTTCAATCATGATAGGGGGGGGCACTTCGTGCGATATCCCGCGTTGAATTTCTATGTATAACCCGTCGTATTCTGTCTCATTTAATTGAGATATATCCCGAATAAAAAGAATCACATCTGCCTCTCGAATCGTTTGCCAAGAGCGTTCAATTCCTAATTTTTCTACTTCGTCGATAGCATCACGAAGGCCTGCAGTATCTATTAGTTGAACTGGTACCCCATCAATTTGTATCGTTTCGCGCAAGCGGTCCCTAGTTGTGCCGGCAACCGGTGTAACAATAGCAAGATCTTGCCCTGCAAGCTGATTTAAAATTGAACTTTTACCAACATTGGGGGCCCCTGCTAATACTACTAACGCCCCCGTGCGTAAGATGGCTCCCTGTTCTGAGGCTTTTAAAAGCTTGTTTAAGCGTTGACAAATAAAAAGCCACTGATCTTTCGCTTGTGCCTTTTCTAAAAAATCAATTTCCTCTTCTGGAAAGTCTAAGGTTGCCTCTACAAGTACCCTTAATTGTGTCAAACGATCAATTAACTCATTGACCTCCATTGAGAATACCCCTGTTAAGGATCTGGAGGCGCTCTTCACTGCAGCCTGTGTATTTGCATCGATTAAATCAGCTATGGCTTCTGCTTGCGCTAAGTCAATCTTATTATTGAGAAAAGCCCTCTCGCTGAACTCCCCAGGGTTTGCTAATCGCAAATGATAGGGCTTACCTACCTCCAAACACCTTTGGATGATTAAGTCCATCACCAAAATACCACCGTGCCCTTGAAATTCAAGAACATCCTCTCCAGTAAAAGAATTCGGACTCGGGAAGAAAATTGCCAACCCCGTATCTATCGGCTCCGAGTTGGCACTTTTTAACGTTAAAAGGGTTGCTTGGCGCGGAATTAGCTCAATTTGGAAAAGCTCCTCTATAAACGCCCTCAAATCTTCGCCGGATAAGCGAATAACCCCGACCCCGGCCTTGCCTGAAGCTGTTGCTAAAGCAATGATCGGTGCACGCTTGCCAAACATCGTAGAATAACTACGCTTTTTTGGTCGCAAACATGTTATTAATTTGCCATTGCTGAGCAATCGATAAAATATTATTCACGATGTAATATAAAACCAGCCCCGATGGGAAAAAGAAGAACATCAGAGAAAAGATTAATGGCATGTATAACATCACTTTGGCCTGAACAGGATCTGGTGGCGTAGGGTTTAACTTCACTTGTATATACATGGAGATTGCCATAAGGATTGGTAATACTCCAATCGGTATACCTATACCAATTAAATCACTAATCGACGTTTCCGGTTTTGATAAGTCGTAAATCCATCCGATCCATGGAGCGCCGCGCATTTCTACGCTTAGCAATAGAACCCAATATAACGAAATGAAAACAGGTATTTGAATTAATACTGGTAAACAACCGCCCAAAGGATTAATTTTTTCTTTTTTATACATTTCCATCATCGCCGCATTTAATTTTTGCGGATCATTCTTATATTGTTCTTTCATTTGCACTAATTTGGGTTGAACCTCTTTCATTCGTGCCATCGATTTGTAACTAGCAGCCGATAAAGGGAAGAAAACGAGCTTAATTAAGATCGTAAGAATCACAATTGCCCAACCCCAATTATTGACGATGCTATGTATCTGCGTTAAAAGCCAAAATATAGGCTTAGCAATGATCGTGAGCATTCCGTAATCTTTAATTAGTTCAAACTCGGGTGAGATTAGCTTTAATATTTTTTCATCTTCTGGCCCAATAAAAAGCTTCGCCGTTTGCCCGGCTGATCCATTTGGAGCGATCTCATTAAATCCAGATTTAATCCCAATTCGGTATAAGTTTTTTTCTAATTTATCAAAATAAAACTCTCTAACAAATTCCGCTTGTGGAATCCAAGCACTGGCAAAATAGTGTTGCACCATCGCAATCCAACCGTTTTCTCCTTTACTAAGTGCAGCCATTGCTTTGACTTTATTTTTTTCTATGTCTACAAAACTAATTTCTTGAAACTTCTCTTTTTCCCTATAAATAGCCGGTCCCGTGAAAGTGCTATAAAACTGACTTTCATCAATAGACTGGTTATCTCGAACTAACTCTAAATAAAGTGATGGCGAAACAGTTTTATTTGTTTTATTTGTAACTTGAAAAGTGGTTTCTACGACATAACTATCTGGTATCAAGGCATACGATTTTTCTAATAGAATGCCATTCTTTTCCAAGGTAAAAGTAATTTTTTGCCCATTTGCTGAAATTTGATGGCGAAAAATATCATTATGATTCGGGGCATCTATACCCTCAGCAATGAGGCCATTTCTTGCAAAGTACGTACTATTTTGATCGATGGCAAATAAGGTAACTGGTTTGCCATCATTGAAGTGTTTCCTGAGTGCTGCTGAAACAATAGTACCGCCTCGGTTACTTAACACCAGGTCTAAAACATCATTTTTCAATTCGATGCGTACAGTGTCTGTTTTTTCAGTGGCTTTTAAACCGCCATCTGATGGTGCCGCTACTGCTATAGGGCTTTTGCTCACCGGTGTTGGCATTTGGCCTCCCCGATTTACGACTTCCTCTTTTGTGGTGTTTTGATTGGTCGGCTGTGCTAAAAAGGGTAAAGGCGGTTGACCTTGCGATATTTGCCAATTATTTAAAAGTAGTATCCCTGAAACTGAAAATACTACCCACAACAGTGTTTTTTTAATTTCCATATTTTTTATCTTATAAATTGATGTTTGATTGTAAATTGGACTGTTGTCTTAGGTATGACTCTTCTGAGACACCGTACCTGAATCTGTTGTGACAGGATCATACCCCCCAGCATGCCATGGACCACATTTTGTTAGCCGCAAACACCCCAACCAAAGCCCCTTAAAGACACCTCGTTGTTCAATAGCATCCCGCACGTATTGCGAGCAAGAAGGGTGAAACCGGCATCGATTGCCTAATAACGGACTAATTAAACACTGGTAAGCTCGCAAAAGTGTAATTACTGTTTTTTTCATTTAAATAAGTTCTAAAAAAAAGTTATTTAATTGCTTTTTTATTTGTATGCGTTCTACTTCGCGTAAGCGATTGCTTGTTTTTTTTCCGATTGGTGTGTCTAATTTTATAACTAGATCAGCACTGGGTTTGGTTGGACTTTGTCTGAACGCTTCACGTGCTAGGCGTTTAATCCTATTGCGATCAATCGCTCTGCGGGCTTTTTTCTTGGGGATCGCTAAACCAATTCGGAAAAGATTTTTTTCTTGATTTACACTATGAAAAGAAAAGAACGTAGTTCTTTTTGGTTTGGCAAAAAGAGTTGCGGAAATTTCTTTGCTTTTTCGTAATATCTGTGTTTTGGGTAAGTTAAACATTACGTCTGATTTGATCTTAAGACCCGATAATCTTCCTAGTTACAAAATTCTACTTATTCCAAGTATGAGTCTTAATAATAGACCCAAAGCAACAATTCGCTTTTCTGAATTGTGGTTTTGGCTGTATTTTTGCTTAATCGATTAGCTCGCCCTGAATCGATGCCGCCATCTTGTTAGCAACGAAACTGTGATCAAATCAAAAAAACTGCTATCTTGGCATGGTTAATTTTTTTCCATGCCAAATCGTTAAACCGCTAAACGTTTTCGACCTTTGGCACGCCGGTTATTTAAAACTTGGCGCCCGCCTTTGGTCTTCATACGAACACGAAAACCGTGAGTACGTTTGCGACGTGTTACAGATGGTTGATATGTGCGTTTCATTTTTTGCTCTTTACTGGATTAACCTTCTATTTTCCATGAATTTTGGGATGTCGTCAATCTGCTTTTGCGAATTGGGCCTAGAAAAGATAATCACTGGGCACTTTGCTATTAAATAATTGATTTAAATGATTAAAATAAAGTTGTGCACAACTTATCCACAACTTTTACACAGGTTTTTCCTTTGTTGATAACTCTTGGTAGTGGTTACAATTGAGTTCTTGTAAAAAACATTCAATCCTATATTTCGCTTGAAAATGATTAACCAATTAGAGAATAATGCTATGCCTGGGCTGGTACGCACTACAGATATAAGTATGTCCGCCAATCAGTTTTGGGCTGCGTTCTTAGAAAGCATGGTCATAACAATGTCCACTTCGCAATACCGGACTTGGATCAGACCACTCACACCGGTGGGCTTTTCAGCAGATTCATCGACCTTTATTATTGCCGCTCCAAATCAGTTTAAACTTGAGTGGATAAAAACGCAATTTTCAAATCAAATCAATGACTTAGCCAAGGTTTTCTTACCTACCGAGACGCAGATTAAGTTTGTCGTTGATTCTCAAGCTTGTCATATTAATGAAGCGGAACTGTCTCATCCCACGAATTTTATTGTTAGCTCACCTGAGCCGGTAAGTTCTTTAAATACACAGAGCGAAATGAGTGAAGAAATGGATCCGATCTCTTTTCAGATTCGTGTTGAGGACTATTCAAAACTTCATCCACACCTGACATTCGACACTTTTGTTAACGGTAAAGCGAATCAACTTGCTAGAGCTGCGGCAATTCAAGTTGCAAATAATCCCGGAACCTCTTATAACCCTATGTTTTTATATGGCGGGGTTGGGCTAGGTAAAACCCATTTAATTCATGCAGTTGGAAACTATCTTTTACAACAAAAACCCTCCGCAAAGATTCGTTATATTCACGCTGAACAGTATGTTTCAGATGTGGTGCGGGCCTACCAACAAAAGTCTTTTGATAAATTTAAAGCCTATTATCACTCTTTGGATCTACTATTAATTGATGATATTCAATTTTTTAGTGGAAAAAGTCGAACCCAAGAGGAGTTTTTTTATGCGTTTGAAGCTCTCATTGCCAACAAGTCACAAGTCATCATCACCTCGGATACCTACCCAAAAGAAATGGATGGGATTGATAATAGGCTGATTTCTCGGTTTGATTCTGGTTTAACTGTCGCGATTGAACCCCCAGAGTTAGAAATGCGTGTTGCTATTTTGATGACCAAGGCTCAAGCTGAGCTTGTTCCAATGTCTGAGGACGTGGCTTTTTTTATTGCAAAACATCTTCGTTCAAACATCCGAGAGTTAGAAGGTGCACTACGTAAAATTCTTGCTTATGTTCGCTTTCATGGTAAAGAAATTAGTATAGATATTGCTAAAGAAGCCTTACGAGACCTTTTGTCTATTCAAAATAGACAAGTCTCTGTTGAAAATATCCAAAAAGCGGTTGCTGATTTCTACAGTATAAAAGTTTCCGATATGTACTCCAAAAAACGACCCGCTAACATTGCAAAGCCGCGCCAAATTGCTATGTATATTGCCAAAGAGTTAACCCAAAAAAGCTTACCAGAAATTGGTGAGTTATTTGGTGGTAGAGACCATACAACCGTTTTACATGCTGTACGTAAAATTAGTGAAAATCGTTTACATGACAGCCATTTAAATCACGAGTTACACGTTTTAGAACAAACTTTGAAGGCTTAAAAATTCTGTGAATAACCTTGTGTATAACCAATGTAAAGAGATGTGGATAAGTGGTGTATAAGAAGTTAATAATTTGTGGAAAAGTTTCCATCATCGTGCAAAATAGAGTCTATGAATAAGTTATCCAAGATCTATCCACGATTTATACAGAGGTTATACACAGGTTTTAATCTCTATAAGTCATTGATATTTAAAGTTTTTTTTAAATATCCACAGAAAACTAGATCCTTATTACTAGCATTAAATTAAATTTATCTAATTTAGGAATAACAACATGCAACTGGTCAGTACAACTAGAGACATTCTTCTAAAACCTTTACAAGTTGTTAGTGGAATTGTTGAGCGTCGTCACACGTTACCAATTCTTGCTAATTTTTTAATGCGTAAGCAAAAAGAACAAATTTCTTTTATTTCGACAGATATTGATATTCAGATAACGACAAAGGCAGACTTTGGCGTTGGCGAGGCTGATTTCAGTACAACCGTCGGTGCACGTAAATTGTTAGATATTTTAAGAGCGATGCCGGAAGGGCCGATTAATTTAAATATGAAAGAAAACCGCATGGTTGTGCAAAGCGGAAAAAGTCGGTTTTCTTTACAAACGCTAGCCGCTAATGAATTTCCAACTATGCAAGAAAACCTTCAAGAGGTTCGTTCATTTTCTTTGTCGCAAAAACTTTTTAAACAGTTAATTAGTCAAGTCTATTTTGCGATGGCCCAGCAAGATATTCGATATTATCTAAACGGAATGTTGTTTGTTTTGGAAGAAAAAAAACTCATTGCAGTTGCAACAGATGGTCACCGGTTGGCTTATGGACAAGTAATACTGGATGAAAATATTCAAGGTATTGCTGAAAAATTCGAGGTTATTGTTCCGAGAAAAACTATTTTAGAGTGTCAACATCTTTTAGAAGACACGGATGAGAAAGTAAAGATACAAATTAGTCCAACACAGATTAAATTTGTTTTTCAGTCAATCGAGTTATTGTCAAAACTCGTAGAAGGAAAGTTTCCAGATTATCAACGAGTTATACCAAAAGATCATCAAAATGCAGTCACAATCAACCGTGAAAATTTTTTGTCTGCGTTGCAACGCGTTGCTATTTTGACTACAGATAAATTTAAAGGAATCCGTTGCTCTTTAAAACAAAATCATTTGTTAGTTCAATCAACTAATGCGGAACAAGAAGAAGCTCAGGAAGAAATTGAAACAATCTATATTGGAGATGATATCGATATAGGTTTTAATGTAACGTATCTTTTGGATGTTTTGACAAACGTTAAAAATTTAGAGATAAAAATAAGTATCGGTGATTCGAACTCTAGTGCATTAATAACTATTCCAGAAAACGATAATTTTAAATATGTTGTTATGCCAATGCGCATTTAAGTAAAGAAGACATGACTCAAGAAAATCAATCAGTAACGGATTTATACAGCGCTTCATCTATTCAAATTTTAGAAGGTTTAGAAGCTGTCCGTAAACGTCCTGGGATGTACATTGGCGATACATCTGATGGCACGGGTTTACATCATTTAGTTTTTGAAGTGTTAGATAACTCGATTGATGAAGCTTTAGCAGGTCACTGTTCTGAAATTACGGTAACAATCCATACGGATAATTCGATTTCTATTATTGATGATGGTAGGGGCATTCCAACTGGTATTAAGTATGACGATAAACACGAGCCGAAAAGAAGCGCTGCTGAAATTGTTATGACTGAATTACATGCTGGCGGTAAGTTTGATCAAAATAGTTATAAAGTTTCTGGTGGTTTACACGGTGTTGGCGTTAGCTGCGTGAATGCTTTGTCCAAATGGTTACGCTTAACAGTTCGAAGAGATGGAAAAATTCACTTTTTAGAGTTTGCTAGAGGTGTTGTTCAACAAAGAACGATAGTACAAGAAAACAGCCAAGTTGTTTCACCCATACCAGTAATTGGTGATACAGATATACGCGGTACTGAAATTCACTTTTCTGCGGATGAAGAAATATTTGGAAAAGTTGAATTTCATTATGAAATATTAGTTAAAAGAATTCGTGAATTATCTTTTTTAAATAACGGAGTACATATCCGTTTGATTGATCAAAGAACAGGAAAAGAGGATGATTTTGCTTTTTCCGGTGGTGTTAGAGGATTTGTAGAGTACATCAATAAGTCAAAATCTGTCCTTCATACAAACATCTTTTATGCGATCGGCGAAAAAGCTGCAGAAGTCGGCGGAATGATTACTTCGGAAGTTTCCATGCAATGGAATGATGGTTATAACGAGCAAGTTCTTTGTTTTACGAATAACATCCCGCAACGAGACGGTGGAACGCATTTGACTGGGTTGCGGGCTGCGATGACTCGTGTAATCAATAAGTATATTGATGAAAATGAATTTGCTAAGAAAGCAAAGGTTGAAGTGACGGGCGATGACATGCGCGAAGGGTTAACTTGTGTGCTGTCCGTAAAAGTACCAGAACCTAAATTTTCTAGTCAAACTAAAGACAAATTAGTTTCTAGTGAAGTGCGGGGTCCAATTGAGGAGGTCGTTTCTTCTACATTGTCGGCTTATCTTCAAGAAAATCCCCAAGATGCAAAAATTATTTGTGGCAAGATTATAGAGGCTGCAAGAGCGCGAGAGGCTGCTAGAAAAGCTCGGGATATGACGCGTCGAAAAGGTGTTCTAGACGGTTTAGGTTTACCTGGAAAGTTAGCCGATTGCCAAGAAAAAAATCCGGCAAATTCTGAACTCTTTATTGTCGAGGGTGATTCCGCTGGTGGCTCTGCGAAACAGGGCAGAGACAGGAAATTTCAAGCAATTTTGCCACTTAAAGGAAAAATACTGAATGTCGAAAAGGCGCGCTTTGACAAAATGCTTGCTAGTCAAGAAGTGGTTACATTAATTACCGCCTTGGGTACTGGTATCGGCGTTGAAGAATATAATATCGACAAATTACGGTATCACCGTATTATTATAATGACCGACGCAGATGTAGATGGTAGCCACATTCGCACACTTTTATTAACATTTTTTTACCGCCAAATGCCAGAGTTAATTCAGCGCGGTCATATCTATATTGCACAACCGCCATTGTATAAAGTAAAACATGGTAAGTCAGAACAATACTTAAAAGATGATCTGGCATTAACAGATTATCTGATTCAAATAGCGTTAACCGGGGCACAAGTTATTAATTCTAATAAGGAAGTTTTTGAAGACTCTATTCTGAAAGAATTCTCATCTTTGTACTATCAAACACAACAGGTGATCGATCGGCTATCAAGAACGATGGACGCGGATGTATTGCGAGTAATTAGCGAGGGTGTGCAAATCCATTTAGAGTCTGAACAGGCCGCAAAATTATCCGCAGATAACTTAATACAATCCCTGAATATTCGTCTAGGCGATCATAGTCAAAATCTTGAAATTACACCGCAATTAGAAGAACGAACAGAACGGTATCGTTTATTAGTTTCACGCCGGGTACATGGTAATTTAAAAATTACGTTCATTAATTCCGATTTTGTAAATGGCTCAGATTATCAGTCTATACAAGCTTTTTCATTATCTGCCGCCGGAAAAGTTGGCCCTGGTTCTAAAGTTCGTCGTGGTGATCCCGAAAAATCGCACAAGGAGTTGGCGATTGTTAATTTTCAAGAAGGAATTAACTGGTTAATTTCAGAGGCCGAAAGAACCGTTTCACGACAGCGTTATAAAGGTCTTGGGGAAATGAACCCTAGTCAACTTTGGGAGACGACGATGGATACGAATACGCGTACATTACTTCGTGTTCAAATCGAAGATGCTATTTATGCAGATCAAACCTTTATGACTTTAATGGGTGATGATGTAGAGCCTAGAAGAGCATTTATTGAAACAAATGCTTTGATTGCAAGAAATATAGATGTCTAAAAAGCTTCCAAAAGTTTTAAAAGCTTCACTTATAGAGGTCCATGAATCAACTATCCACGGAAAAGGGGTTTATGCTTCGATGGAGATTCCAAAAGATACTTGTATTATTGAGTATAAGGGCGAACAGATCTCTTGGAAAAAAGCCCTTGATCGCCATCCGCATGACCTAACCCAACCAAATCATACTTTTTACTTTTCTCTATCGAGTGGCAAAGTAATTGATGGAAATATTCAGGGTAATGAATCAAAATGGGTTAATCATTCCTGTGAGCCAAATTGTGAGGCTCGCGAAATAAAAGACGATACCAAGAAAAAACACGTCTTCTTATTTGCCTTACGCAAAATAAAAAAACATGAAGAACTGTTTTATGACTATCGTCTTGAAATAGAGGGTCGTCTAACAAAAACTATTAAAAAAGAATACCAATGTTACTGCGGTATGAAAAAGTGCCGCAAGACAATGTTATATAAGAGTTAAGTGAGAGATGTTATTCGTTTCAATAACCGAAATCGAAGCAGCGATCAACTTTTGGCGAAGTAAATCTCCGTCTCAAGGAGAGTCGTTAATACTTTGCCCAGAAGCTTCTGCGCTGGCTAAGCCCTATGCTTTATTAATTTTACAGGGTGCGCAACGCGTAGCTGTAGATCATTTAGACGCACAGGCATTGTCTGCCTGGCAGATGTACATGCAACACGTAAACAAAACCCTGTAATCATGAGTTTAATATGGCTGAGATAGATCACGGTAGGTTTGATTATATTATTGTTGGTGCTGGTAGCGCGGGTTGTGTGTTGGCTAATCGGTTAACGCAAAACCCAGATGTTACGGTGCTCTTATTAGAGGCTGGTGCAAAAGATGATTATCACTGGATTCATATTCCAGTTGGTTACTTGTATTGTATTAATAATCCAAGAACGGATTGGCAATTTAAAACAGAAGCCCTACCAGGTTTGAATGGTCGCTCCTTACTTTATCCGCGTGGTCGAGTTTTAGGTGGTAGCTCGTCCATTAACGGCATGATTTACATGCGTGGGCAAGATCAGAACTATGCCGAGTGGGCTCGCCTAACTAACGACAACGCGTGGAACTGGGAGCGATGTTTAGAGCGCTTTAAGCAGTTTGAAGATTACCATGGAGACGTTAACCAGTGGCATGGCAACGGTTCTGAATGGACTGTTAGTCAACAACGTTTACGGTGGGAGATTTTAGAGGTATTTAAAGATGCCGCTATTGAAGCGGGCATCCCCCAAACCAATGACTTTAATCGAGGCAATAATTGGGGCGTAGGATATTTTGATGTAAACCAACGCAACGGTTTACGCTTAAATGCCTCAAAGGCTTTTTTAAAAAAAGCCTCCGGCCGACCTAATCTAACAATTATTACGGGTGCGCTTGTCAAAAAATTACAAGTTGATTCGTCAACGCGGACATGTTCGGCTATTTCTTTTCTTGCTGGCGATCAGCAACATGTTGCATCGGTTGGACATGAGGCGTTACTTTGTGCTGGTGCTATTGGGTCTGTCCAAATTTTGGAAAGGTCTGGCATTGGACAAGGACCACTTTTACAAAATATGGGTATACCAGTTGTTTCTCATTTACCAGGGGTTGGGGAGAACCTACAAGATCACTTACAGTTACGGATGGTTTATCAAGTAACTGGAATTAAAACGCTTAATACCCAAATTCGTTCTTTATTTGGTAAAGTTCAAATCGGGCTTCAATACTTACTAAATCGTTCTGGCCCAATGTCTATGGCACCTTCGCAATTGGGGGCATTTGCTTTTAGTTCTGCACACTATCAATTACCCAATCTTCAGTACCATGTGCAACCCTTATCGTTGGACAAGTTTGGTGAAGATCTACATTCTTTTAATGCCTTTACTGCTAGTGTTTGTAATTTGCAACCTAGTTCGAGGGGGAGTGTTCATATCGTTTCTGCAAATACGCATACTCCGCCGCGCATAGATCCTAATTATTTAGCTACCGCAGAAGACCAACAAGTAGCTTTAGACGCGATGCGCTTAACTCGAAAAATTGTTTCCCAACCAAGTTTAAAACCGTATTGTCCAGTTGAATATAAACCTGGAGCGCATCTGGTGAATGATGTTGAGTTACGGCACGCCGCAGGTGAAATTGGAACTACGATTTTTCATCCGGTGGGCACTTGCAAAATGGGGAGTTTGTCTGACCCACTGGCCGTTTTAGATTCTCAAATGCGAGTAATTGGGGTTAAAGGTTTGCGGGTGGTTGATGCCTCGGCAATGCCTACGATTACTTCAGGCAATACGGCAGCACCAACCATGATGATAGCGATTCGGGCGGCTGAGTTATTAATGTCATAAACCGTTACACTTCGTGTAAACCCCTATAGCGAAGTGCTTTATAGGAGTTGGATTTTGTAATATTCTTATTACTTGATGAATCCGCTAACTCACTCCTATATTTTAGAAACACATAATCTTTATAAGTCATTTAAAGGTTTTGTAGCGGTTAGCGATATCAATCTGCGGATAAAAAAAGGCTCCATACACGCTTTAATAGGGCCTAACGGAGCAGGGAAGACAACCTGTTTTAACTTATTAACAAAGTTTCATTCTGTGACCAGCGGCAAGATATTTTTTAAAGGTGAGGACATTTCTAGTTTGCAACCTCCTGAAATTGCTAGCAAAGGTTTAATTCGCTCCTTTCAAATCTCTGCTGTTTTTCCTCACATGACGGTTTTAGAGAACGTGCGTATTGCTCTACAAAGAAAAATAGGAACACAATATCATTTTTGGAAATCTTCTGCCTCCTTAAAGCATTTGGATCCGCAAGTTATGGAACTCTTAGAAGTCGTTGGCTTATCTGGTTTTTCAAAGGAACTAGCCGTGCAGTTGCCCTATGGACGCAAACGAGTGCTGGAACTTGCAACCACTCTAGCGATGGATCCAGAAATGATGTTACTCGATGAGCCCACGCAGGGCATGGGGCATGAAGATGTTTTACGTGTAACCAATTTGATTGCTAAAGTATCGCAGGGTCGAACCGTTTTAATGGTGGAACATAATATGAAGGTCGTTGCTTCAATTGCAAATCAAATATCTGTATTACAACGCGGCGCAGTTCTAGCAGAGGGTACGTATGATGAAGTTTCCAAAAACCCTTTAGTTCTTGAAGCATATATGGGTACTGTGGAGGTTTCTTGAGTTCTTTGGCTATAGAAATCAAAGATTTACATGCTTGGTATGGTGAATCGCATATTTTGCACGGGATTAATTTTTCGGTTAAAGCGGGTGAAGTCGTCACATTGTTAGGTCGTAATGGTGCGGGAAGAACTTCTACATTAAGAGCGATACTTGGTTTAACTGGTAAACGAACAGGCTCTATTCGTATTCATGGTAACGAAGTGATTCATTTACCTACGCATCAAATTGCTCACCTAGGTATTGGGTATTGTCCAGAAGAGCGAGGTATTTTTTCTACCTTAACTGCACAAGAAAATTTGTTATTACCTCCTGTAATTGCCGATACGGGCTTGTCTATTCATGAAATTTACGAAATGTTCCCTAACTTGTATGATCGCCGCAATAGCCCTGGAACACGATTAAGTGGGGGAGAGCAGCAAATGTTGGCCTTAGCTAGAATTTTAAGAACGGGAGCGTCTATCTTACTTTTGGATGAAATTACAGAAGGTTTAGCCCCTGTGATCGTTCAGAAGTTGGCACAGGTTGTTAAAACTCTTCGAAGTAAAGCTTATACGATTATTTTGGTTGAACAGAATTTTCGTTTTGCGGAACGTCTTGCTGATCGACATTTTGTCGTCGAGCATGGCCAGATTGTTGAAACTGTTTTGGGTAGTGAGTTATCTGAGAAAACTGTATTGTTAAACAGTTATTTGGGTGTTTAGTGTTTTTTAAATTAAGGAAAAAAATGATGAAAATTAAAAAATTAGTTGCAGCCTTATTATTAATTAGTGGATCGATGGTAACTTATGCCCAAAATAAAGGCCCCATTAAAATTGGATTTATTACTGATGGCGCTAGTCTTTATTCCGATATTGATGGTATAGGCGGTAAAGAAGCCATGGAAATGGCTATTGCAGATTTTGGTGGAACTGTTTTAGGCCGAAAAGTTGAAATTTTATACGCTGACCATCAAAACAAGGCAGATATTGCTGCTGGTAAAGCCCGTGAATGGATCGATCAAGAAGGAGTTAACGTTATTTTTGGCGGGACAAATTCTGGAACAGCATTAGCAACCTCAAAAGTTACTACAGAAAAAAAACGGATTTATATTAATAATGGTGCAGGCACTTCAGCTTTAACGAATGAGCAGTGCTCACCCTACACCATCCATTACACATATGACACGATTGCTCTTGCCAAAGTTACTGGTAAAGCAATGGTTGATAAGGGTAATAAGTCTTGGTTTTTTCTAACGGCGGATTATGCTTTTGGAACGCAATTAGAAAAAGATGCCACGAAAGTCGTTTTAGATAATGGTGGAAAAGTTGCGGGCTCGGTACGTCACCCCCTCAATGCTAGTGATTTCTCTTCATTTTTGCTTCAGGCTCAGAGCTCAAAAGCACAGGTTTTAGGTTTGGCCAATGCCGGTGGCGACACGATTAATACGGTAAAAGCAGCCAACGAATTTGGCATTACAAAAAGTATGAAAATTGCTGGCTTACTTGTTTTTATTACAGATGTGCATAGTATCGGTATTAAAAATGCCGCTGGTTTACTAGCGACGGAAGCTTGGTATTGGGATTTAAATGATGAAACACGCGCCTTTGCTGGTCGTTTTATTCAAAAAATGAAACGCATGCCTACCATGGTCCAAGCGGGCGATTATTCATCGATGTTGACCTACCTAAAAGCTGTAAAGGCTGCCGGAACCGATAACCCGGATCAAGTAATGGCAGAGTTAAAGAAAATGAAGATTAACGATATGTTTGCCAAAGGCGGTTATATTCGCAAAGATGGCCGCATGATTCATGACATGTATTTATTAGAAGTCAAAAAGCCAGAAGAAGTTTTAAAACCTTGGGATTATTACAAAGTTCTTAATAAGTATTCTGGCGAGCAGTCTTTTGCAACGGTAGCAGAGTCAAAGTGTTATTTGCTGAAGTAATTGCATGGAATTTTTGGGGCTGCCGATCTCTGCCATTCTTAGCCAGCTATTATTGGGCTTGGTGAATGGCAGTTTTTATGCAATGCTAAGTTTGGGCTTGGCAGTGATTTTTGGGCTATTAAATGTGGTTAACTTTGCCCATGGGGCAATGTTTATGATGGGAGCCCTTTTGACTTGGATTGGACTGACCTTTATGAATATCGGTTACTGGCCCATGTTAGTGATTGCGCCTGTTTGTGTAGCATGCTTTGGTATTTTGATTGAACGGTTTTTTTTAAAACACCTCTATGAATTAGACCATTTGTATGGTCTATTGTTAACGTTTGGATTAACGCTCATGGTAGAGGGTTGCTTTCGCTCTTTCTTTGGTGTTTCGGGAATGCCTTATAACGTCCCAGAAACTTTAACAGGCGCGATTGATGTTGGTTTTATGATGCTGCCAATTTATCGTGCCTGGGTTGTTGTTGCCTCATTAGTTGTTTGTTTTGGAACTTGGTTTGTGATTGAAAAGACCCAATTAGGGTCATACCTTCGTGCTGGTACCGAAAACCCACAACTAATTCAGGCTTTTGGTATTAATTTTCCATTGATGGTAACCTTAACCTATGGCTTTGGCGTTGGCTTAGCGGCGTTTTCTGGTGTCCTAGCTGCGCCGATCATCCAAGTATCTCCCCTGATGGGCTCAAACTTAATCATTACAATTTTTGCAATTGTTGTCATTGGTGGTATGGGCTCTATTATGGGTTCTATATTAACGGGTCTGGGCCTTGGTTTAATTGAGGCATTTACAAAAGTTTTTTATCCGGAGGCCTCTAGTACTGTGGTCTTTGTCGTTATGGCTCTAGTCCTAATCGTTCGGCCGGCGGGCTTATTTGGCCGAGAAAAATAATGCTAAAACATCGTAAATTATTCTTTGTATTGCTACTGATTTTGTCCATCTTCGCCCCTTGGTTTTTTTATCCAATTTTTTTAATGAAAATTTTATGCTTTGCTTTATTTGCTTCGGCGTTTAATTTGTTACTTGGTTACACCGGTTTACTTTCGTTTGGGCATGCGGCTTTTTTTGGTGGTGGTGGCTATTTATGCGGTTATATCATTCGAGACTTGGGCCAGTCACCCGAGTTTGGTATTTTAGGCGGAACTCTTTTTGCTACTCTCTTGGGGGTGGTGATGGGTGGGTTGGCCATTCGTCGTCAAGGGATTTACTTTGCAATGATTACTATGGCTTTAGCTCAAATGCTGTACTTTATATTTTTACAGATGGATTTCACTGGTGGTGAAGACGGCATGCAGGGAATTCCTCGAGGCGTGTTTTTGGGTTTATTAGATTTACAAGTTGATATGAATATGTATTACCTTGTTTTGGGGTTTTGTCTTGTAGCGTTTGCTGTCATTGCTCGCGTTACCGAGTCTCCTTTTGGAAAGATTTTATTTGCCATCAAAGAAAATGAGCCCCGCGCAATTTCGCTTGGTTATTGTGTAGACCATTTTAAATTGCTGGCATTTGTTTTGTCAGCCACCTTGGCTGGTTTGGCGGGGTGTTTACAGGCCTTAATGATGGGTTTTGAAACCCTTTCCGATGCGCATTGGACCATGTCTGGATTGGTAATTTTGATGACCCTCGTGGGTGGTGTTGGCACTTTGTTTGGCCCAATGATTGGCGCCTTGGTAATAACTGTTTTAGAACACAAGGTGGGCGAAATTGGGACATGGATTTTTAATATTACCCAAATTGAGTGGTTTCGCTCCCTAGGTGAGTCGGTTACCATTGTGACAGGGCTAATCTTTGTTGTATGTGTCATGGCTTTTCGCCGCGGTATTGTTGGAGAGTATTTGGCTAAAATCCAAAGCCATAGTAAATGATAAGTTAAGCACTTGATTTTAAACGATTATTTAACACTTACAGTGTTTTGGTTAGTCTCAGCCGCCTTTTTAGCTGGTTTTGTTGATGCGCTGGTTGGAGGCGGTGGCTTAATCCAGATACCGGCTTTATTTACCGCCTTTCCAAAGGAGTTGCCCGCAACTCTATTGGGTACGAATAAGCTTTCGGCGGTTGGGGGAACTCTTTTTGCTGCAACAAGATATCTCCGTCAAGTGCATTTACCGAGGCGTTTTATGTTGGTGTCTTGCCTTTGTGCTTTGCTTGGATCATTTTATGGAGCTTGGGTGGTTACGCGGGTTTCGGCTGAGTTTATGCGCCAAGGGTTGCCATTTATCTTATTTGCTCTCTTAGTATTTACTTTGGCTAATAAGCAAATGGGTTTATCTCACCGCCCACAACTAACAGGTATTAAGGCGCAGATAATCATAGTCATTGGTTCTTTAGGGATTGGTTTTTACGATGGTTTTTTTGGGCCAGGTACTGGGGCCTTTTTAATGTTCCTGTTTGTTTATTTTTTGGGGTTTGATTTTTTGCACGGCGCAGCTGCTACCAAATTAGTGAATTGCGTTACCAATCTTGCAGCTTTAGCCTTGTTTATTCCAACCGGTTATATAAATTGGAATATTGCGCTGTTAATGATGTTTTTTAATATCTTAGGCGGAGTTAGCGGAAGTGGTTTGGCAATTGCAAAGGGCAGTGGGCTTATACGACATTTTTTCGTGTTGGTTGTTTTGGCTTTAACAGTAAAAACAGCGGATGACTCTTTCGGGATCTTGTCTTTTTTAAAATAATTAGTATTAGTGTTTCACGTGAAACTCTTTAATGCTATCATTTCGCCCCTAGGGGTGAAATTATGGAATATAAAAAAATATTTGATGTGATTGTGGTAGGTGGCGGGCATGCTGGCTGCGAGGCGGCTTTGGCTAGTGCTCGTATGGGGTGTAAAACCCTGTTACTTACACACAATATAGAAACCTTGGGTACGATGAGTTGTAATCCCTCTATTGGTGGAATTGGTAAGGGGCATCTAGTGAAGGAGGTCGATGCGCTAGGTGGGGTAATGGCCCAAGTAACGGACTTGGCCGGCATTCAGTTTAGAATCTTAAACTCGAGCAAGGGGCCTGCTGTGCGTGCCACGCGAGCTCAGGCGGATCGCGCTTTATATAAAGCAGCAATGCGTAGCATTTTAGAAAATCAACAAAATCTGACTTTGTTTCAAGGAGCGGTAGACGATTTAGTTGTTCAGGGCGACCGGATTGGTGGGGTGATTACTCAGCTGGGGGTACGTTTTTTAGCAAGTCAGGTAGTTTTAACCGTTGGCACGTTTTTAGACGGAAAGATACATGTTGGGTTAGATAATCACTCTGGAGGGCGGGCCGGCGATCCGGCAGCAGTTCGGCTATCTTCTCGATTAAAAGAGCTGGCTTTACCACAAGGAAGATTGAAAACAGGAACGCCGCCGAGGATAGACGGCAGAACGATTGACTTTTCTAAAATGTTAGAACAGCCAGGAGATTTAGATCCAGTGCCGGTATTTTCTTTTTTGGGTAGGCCAGAACAACACCCAAAGCAACTACCCTGTTGGATCACACATACAAACGAGTTAACACACGATATTATTCGCGGTGGCTTGGATCGCTCACCAATGTATACGGGAGTTATAGAGGGGGTTGGGCCAAGGTATTGTCCTTCGATTGAGGACAAAATCCATCGTTTTGCGACAAAAACAAGCCATCAGATTTTTTTAGAGCCAGAGGGCTTATCTACGAATGAGTTTTATCCAAACGGAATCTCTACTAGTCTGCCTTTTGATATTCAGCTAGAGCTTGTAAAAAGTATTGCAGGTTTAGAAAATGCGCATATATTAAGGCCTGGTTATGCGATTGAGTATGACTATTTTGACCCGCGCGCACTTACACCATATTTAAGCTCCCGCCAAATTGCGGGCTTGTACTTTGCTGGCCAAATAAATGGTACAACGGGCTACGAAGAGGCGGCGGCTCAGGGGTTAATGGCCGGCATGAATGCCGGCTTGGCCGCTAAGTCTAAAGACCCTTGGTTTCCGTTACGTAGTGAAGCGTATATAGGTGTTTTAGTCGATGACTTGATAACAAAAGGCGTGCAAGAACCGTATCGGATGTTTACTAGCCGGGCGGAGTATCGCCTGAGTTTACGTGAAGATAATGCAGATGTTCGACTAACAGAGCTGGGTCGCTCAATGGGTTTAGTGAGCGATCTACGGTGGGAGATGTTTTGTAAAAAGCAGGAGGCTGTTTCACGTGAAACGTCACGAATAAGTGCGATTTGGGTATCACCTAAAAATATTACTGCGCAAGAGAGCGAGACAGTTTTCGGCCATGTTTTGCCTCATGAGTATAGTTTAGTCGACTTATTAAAACGACCTGAGATCAGTTACGACGGTTTGATGCAGGCGCTGGATGGTCGTTGGAAAAGTCAGGACGAGGAAGAGTCATTTATACAAGACCAAATTAATGAGCAAGTGGAAATCCGTATCAAGTATCAGGGCTATATTAATCGTCAAGCGATTGAAATTGAAAGACATGCTTATTATGAAAACTTGGATCTTCCTGATGAAATTGATTACCAGCAAGTAACAGGCTTATCGCATGAGGTTGAACAAAAACTAAGTGCTTTTCGGCCTAAAACACTAGGTCAGGCATCACGGGTGTCGGGAGTTACCCCTGCCGCTATATCCTTATTATTGGTTCACTTAAAGCGCGGTGTAGGGCGGAAAAGTCCGTCTTTATGATCAAAAATTCAGTTTTATTTGAGGTGGGCTTACGCCAAGGGCTCAGTCAATTAGGGTTGATTTTAGACGAGACACAGATATTGCAGACCTTAAACTTTACCCAAGAATTTCTGCGTTGGAATCAAGTTCACAACTTAAGCGCTATTGAATCAGAGGAACTGTTTCTGTCAACCCACTTGTTAGACTCTTTTTCGGTAGTAGGTCCCTTAAAAGACGCAATGATCTCGGGGCTTTTACCAAAAGAGCCTCTCATTGCGGATTTGGGAGCTGGTGGTGGGTTTCCAAGTATATTATTAGCGATTGCTTTACCAACTGTGCAGTTTGTATTATTGGAGTCGATTCGAAAAAAAGCAGCTTTTTTAATGCAGGTTACAGGTCGTTTAAATCTGAGTAATGTGGCGGTGGAAGTACAACGGGTAGAGGATTACAGTGCAAAAAAACCTCATTCAGTCGATGCAACTATTTCAAGAGCTTTTACGGAACTGACAAAATTTGTGGATTATTCAGGACCGCTATTGCGACCGAATGGGCTGGTTTTCGCTATGAAGTCACAAAAAGTGATTGAGGAATTAAAGAGTCTGTCGAATAGCTGGGAGGTAATCGATAATACGGAATTAAAAATACCGAAGTTAGAGGCTTACCGTTGCCTGTTAACAATTGCTGCTGTGAAATAAGCTAAAAAAACTGGATTAAAAATGGCAAAAATTTTTTGTATTGCAAATCAAAAGGGTGGCGTTGGTAAAACCACCACAGCGATTAATTTAGCGGCCGGGTTGGCAAATTTGGGGCAGCGTGTTTTATTGGTAGATTTAGATCCCCAAGGTAATGCAACGATGGGTTCTGGCATTGATAAGAGCCAATTAGAATATTCAATCTACCAAGTTTTAATTGGTCACCGTGAAATTATTGAAACAAAATGTCATTCAGAATCAGGTGGTTACGATCTAATTCCTGCCAATCGGCATTTGGCGGGTGCGGAAATTGATCTGGTCGACTTTGATAATCGCGAGTCAATATTACGGCTAGCGCTCAATCAAATTAGGATGGATTATGACTTTATCCTCATTGACTGTCCACCGGCGCTGTCATTATTAACTCTCAATGGACTATGTGCTGCAAATGGAGTGATTGTACCTATGCAGTGTGAGTATTTTGCATTGGAGGGGTTGTCGGACCTCGTAAATACGATCAAACAGGTTCATGCAAACTTAAACCAGGATCTAAAGATTATCGGGCTGTTACGGGTCATGTTCGATGCACGTACAGCCCTACAGCAACAAGTTTCGGAGCAACTAATAAGCCACTTTGGGGACAAGGTTTTTAAGACAATTATTCCTAGAAATGTGCGCCTTGCAGAGGCGCCTTCTTATGGAATGCCGGGCGTCATTTATGACAAATCATCTCGTGGTGCCAAAGCATACATTGATTTTGGTGCAGAAATGATCCAACGAATTCAAACTTTATAAAGAAATATGATGAAAAAAAAGGGCTTAGGTAGGGGGTTGGAGGTTTTATTGGGAGAGTCTATGGATTTAAATTCGTCCAATCAGGAACCTCTGATCAGTGAGCTAAAGCTTGGACAATTACAGCGAGGCAAATATCAGCCAAGAAGCTTGATGCAAGAGTCTGGACTAGAGGAGTTGGCGCAAAGCATTAAAAGCCAAGGGGTCATGCAGCCTCTATTAGTTCGTGCAATTGGGGAAGGAAAATACGAGATTATTGCTGGGGAGCGACGTTTTCGGGCTGCCAAGATGGCAGGTTTAGAAATCGTCCCTGTGCTCGTAAAAAATGTGGATGATCAAGCTGCTGCAGCAATGGCTTTGATTGAAAATATGCAGCGTGAAGATTTAAATGCCTTAGAAGAAGCGCAGGGATTAGCTCGGCTAATTTCAGAATTTAATTACACGCATGAAAATGCTGCGCAAGCGGTTGGAAAGTCGCGCAGTGCAGTAACGAATTTATTAAGACTTTTGCAGTTGGGTAAGGGCGTTCAGGCTATGTTAATGGCAGGAAACCTTGATATGGGACATGCGCGAGCACTACTTGTCATCCCCACAGCTCTTCAGATTGGACTAGCTCAGCGTGTTGTAGCGCAAGGACTCTCCGTGAGAGAGACGGAAAGGTTAGCAAACAGCATCGTAAATAACAACAAAAAGAATGCTGTAGGACAAAACAGTCTTCGCACGCTAGCAAAAAATAGCGCAAATAAGGATCCCGACTTACTCGGGTTACAAATAAGAATGGCTGATTTGATAGGTTTGGACGTAGAAATAAGGCCCAAGGCAAAGGGTGGCGAAATAAAAATAAAATTTACTCAAATTGATGAGTTACAAGCCCTGCTAATTAAGCTAGGATTAGCGCAGTAGGGCGAATATTTGGATGGACAAGTTCTCGAGTCACGATGACCAAGATGAATTATTTGATAAAGAATTCATTCCGTTGGATCAAGCACGTGCGGAGCAAATATTTACTCCTCAAAGTTTACGCCAGCAGGTAAAAAGCCCGTGGGAAATTGTAAAGCTACAAGTTACAACGACGTTTTGGTTTACAATAATTGCTGTTATCTGGGGTTTTATTAAAACAAATAACGGCTTATTCATATCAGTATTATGTGGTGGTTTGGTAGGAATATTGCCCACGATTGCATTCATCACGCGTTTGGGGATTCATCCCCGCAACAGCAAAAATAATGCTGGCCAATTTGTTGGAAGACTGATGATTGCTGAAGTAATAAAGATTTTGATCACGCTGATACTAATAGTACTCGTGGTGGTATTGTATGACGACTTAGAATGGCTTCCTTTTTTGGGAATGTACATAATAACTTTGCAAAGTTATTGGCTAATTGGGTTGAAAAGGAAGAATTAAACTAGTATTATCTCAACACATATTGTTTGATTGATGGCAAGAAGGAAATTATAGATGTCCAAAGAAGCAACATCCGCAGGCATACAACCTACAGAGTACATTCTCGAGCATTTAACAAATCTGAACTCTTTGGGTCAGGCTCAAACTTCTATTGTTGATTTTTCTATCTTGAACTATGACACGATCTTTTGGTCTTTAACCATGGGATTACTAAGTGTGGGGATGTTAGTTTTAGCTGCTCGAAGAGTAACCTCTGGCGTACCAGGACGGTTTCAGGCGCTCATTGAACTGATTGTCGAGTTAGTTGAAACACAATCGAAAAATATTGTCCAAGGAGATAGAACATTTATCGCTCCCTTAGCACTTTTTGTTTTTTGCTGGATTATCTTTATGAATACGCTAGACCTCATACCAATTGACTGGGTCAATGGGGTAAATGCTGTTTTAGCTGGATTTCATCTGCACATTCCTCATCATAAAATTGTTCCCACGACGGACCTAAATGGCACCATGGGCATGTCCCTTTCTGTGCTTTTAATCATTTTGTATTACAGCCTCAAAGTCAAAGGATTCGGGGGGTTTGCTCATGAATTGATTTCTGCACCTTTTGGCGATAAGTGGTTTTTGGCGCCTTTTAATTTATTTTTGAATTTGATCGAATATGTAGCAAAAACTGTATCCTTAGGAATGCGGCTGTTTGGAAATATGTATGCTGGTGAGCTGATCTTTATGTTGATTGCTCTTTTAGGTGGTGTTTGGACATTTGGAGTTGACCTATCCATTTTTGGCTTTGTTGGTCACGTTATTGCTGGAGGAGCTTGGGCAATATTCCACATTTTGGTTATCTTATTACAAGCATTTATCTTTATGATGCTTACCCTCGTTTATATCGGTCAGGCTCACAGCCACCACTAATTTTTTTTAACTTTTTTAAACACTAGGAGTCAACAATGCAGGAATTTATCGCTAACATACAAGGTTTGACGGCTGTTGGTATTGGTATCATTATCGGTCTAGGCGCTATCGGGGCTTGCTTAGGAATTGGTTTGATGGGTGGCAAGTATATTGAGGCGTGTGCTCGACAACCAGAATTAATGGAGCCTCTGCAAACAAAAATGTTCTTATTGGCTGGCTTGATCGACGCAGCATTTTTGATTGGTGTTGGTATTGCAATGTTATTTGCATTTGCAAACCCACTATTGTCCAAGTTGGGTAGTTAAGTTTTAGGTATGGCCACTCACGAGTGGTTTAGTCAACAAAACCGAAAGGAAAAGCCGTGAATCTGAACGCGACCTTATTCGCGCAAATGGTTGTATTTTTTATACTCTGGTGGGTAGTGGCCAAATTTGTATGGCCACCACTAATTAAAGCCTTGGATGAAAGAGCAGCTAAAGTTGCAGATGGACTAGCTGCCGCAGAGAAAGGTAAGGTTGATTTAGACCTTGCTACCAAGCGTGCCGATCAAGCTCTTGCGGAGGCTAAGAACGAAGGTACCCAGCGTATCGCTGAGGCCGAGAAGCGTGCCCAACAAAGTGCTGAGGAAATAAAGCAAAATGCCCAAACAGAGGCCGCGCGCATTATTGCTCAAGCCAAATCTGAAGCCGAACAGCAGGTTATCCGTGCTCGAGACGTCTTGCGTAATGAAGTGGCCGTTTTAGCGGTCAAAGGAGCAGAGCAAATATTACGTCGTGAAGTTGATCCCAAAGCGCATGCCGCTTTGTTAGATCAGTTGAAAGCAGAGCTGTAAGATGACGGAATTAGCAACGATTGCAAGACCTTATGCTGAGGCTTTGGTAAGTTTGGCATCCGATGTGGAATTGGGAACTTGGGCTTTGCAACTCTCGGAATTAGCAAATATGTCAAGCCATCCAGAACTTGCGTCGTGCGCGAATAACCCGCAAGTATCTCAAGAACAACTGAGTGGGGTCCTGTTGTCTGGCTTATCTTCTAAGGCATCAGAGCCATTGGAGCAATTAGTTAAGCTGATTATTTCCAACCATCGTATTGCCGTATTAAAAGAAATCGCTAGTCAGTTTGAACAGTTAAAAAATGCGAAACAAGGTGCTGCGGAGGTCAGTATTATTAGTGCTTTTCCGATGTCTGAAACAGAAATAAGCGCTTTGCTTGCGGCGCTTACCAAACGTTTTGGTGGTAAAGCACTGCGTCCTACCGTTACGGTCGATCCACAACTCATTGGTGGTGTAAGAGTACAAGTTGGCGATGAGGTTTTAGACTCCTCTGTAAAGTCAAGGCTAGAGGCAATGCAAGCCGCATTGTCAGTATAAATATGCGTATTTACGAAATTCAAAGAACTTAGGAGTTATACATGCAACTTAACCCATCTGAGATCAGCGAGCTGATCAAAAGTAGAATTAGTGGTGTCGGTGTTGACACCGAGGTACGAAATCAGGGTACTGTTATTTCAGTAACTGATGGAATTTGCCGAATTCATGGCCTCTCGGGAGTAATGCAGGGTGAAATGTTAGAGTTTCCCAACAACACCTTTGGATTGGCGTTAAATCTTGAAAGAGACTCTGTTGGTGCTGTGGTTTTAGGGGAGTATGAGCATATTTCTGAAGGCGACCCTGTTAAATGTACCGGACGCATTTTAGAAGTACCCGTTGGCCCAGAATTGTTGGGCAGAGTAGTAAATGCGTTAGGACAGCCTATTGATGGTAAAGGGCCGGTCAATGCTAAAGAATCAGACATTATTGAAAAAGTTGCCCCTGGTGTGATAGCAAGACAATCAGTTAGTCAGCCTTTGCAGACTGGACTTAAAGCGATTGATGCGATGGTGCCAATTGGTAGAGGGCAACGAGAATTAATCATCGGTGATCGTCAAACAGGTAAAACAGCCGTCGCAGTAGATGCCATTATTAATCAAAAAGGTAAGGGTGTTTATTGCGTTTACGTAGCGATTGGACAAAAAGCCTCGACAATTAGTAACGTTGTGCGTAAGTTAGAAGAGCAGGGTGCAATGGCTTATACCGTGGTTGTTGCTGCTTCAGCGTCAGAGTCAGCGGCTATGCAGTATTTATCTGCTTATTCTGGCTGTACGATGGGAGAGTATTTCCGTGACCGGGGTGAGGATGCTTTAATTGTTTATGATGATTTGACAAAACAAGCTATTGCCTATCGGCAGGTGTCTCTTTTATTACGCAGACCTCCAGGACGAGAGGCCTACCCAGGAGATGTGTTTTATTTGCACTCAAGACTACTAGAGCGTGCTGCTCGGGTCAATGCGGATTATGTCGAAAAATTTACGAACGGTGCAGTCAAAGGGAAAACTGGTTCCTTGACGGCATTGCCCGTTATTGAAACCCAAGCAGGAGACGTTTCTGCATTCGTACCAACGAATGTTATATCGATTACGGATGGACAAATCTTTTTAGAAACCGACTTATTCAATGCAGGTATAAGGCCTGCTATTAATGCAGGTATTTCTGTTTCGCGAGTTGGTGGTGCCGCTCAAACAAAGATTATCAAAAAGATGTCTGGTGGTATTAGGACGGATTTAGCACAGTACCGCGAATTAGCAGCGTTTGCCCAGTTTGCATCAGACCTAGACGATGCTACAAGAAAGCAGCTCGAGCGTGGACGAAGGGTTACCGAGCTGTTAAAGCAACAACAATACAATCCGCAACAAGTTTGGCAATTGTCCGCCTCTTTATATGCTGTAAATAATGGCTTTTTAGATGATATTGAAGTAAAAAATATATTGCCATTTGAAAAAGGTATGTTGGATCATTTGAAATCTAAATATGCAGAATTAATTGGCCGAATTGAAGATACCAAAGATCTGACTAAAGACGACGAAGCGGCATTAAAAGCTGCTGTTGAGGATTACAAACGTTCTGCTTCTTTCTAACTAATAAGCAGCAAGGAGAAGCCTAAATGGCTGGAACAAAAGAAATTCGAAACAAAATCAAAAGCGTACAAAATACGCGAAAGATTACCAAAGCGATGGAAATGGTCGCTGCATCTAAAATGCGCCGTGCGCAAGAACGGATGCGTGCTGCTAGACCATTTACTGAGAAGGTTCGGACAATTTCCGCGAATTTGCGGCACGCCAATCCAGAGTATCGACCAGCTTTTATTGTTGAGCGCGAAGTGAAAAATGTCGGTGTTATTCTAATTACCACGGATAAAGGCCTATGTGGCGGTTTAAATACAAACATCCTTCGCATGCTCACTAGTTTAATGAAAGACTGGACAGAGCAAGGCTTGGGTATTAGTTGTACTGCAATCGGAACCAAAGGTTTGCAGTTTTTAAATCGCATCAAGGCTAAACTCGTATCGCACGTCACACATATCGGCGACAATCCGCGATTTGACGATTTGGTTGGCGAGATTAAAGTGCAATTAGACGCTTTTACGAACGGTGAAATTGATGAGGTTTATATCGCATATAACCGTTTTATTAATACGATGCGTCAAGAGCCGGTTATTGAAAAGCTTTTGCCGTTACCCGCGAAACTTTCCAAGGAGAGTGGTTTAGAGCGAAATGATTCCGGTTGGGATTACATATACGAGCCGGACGCGCAAACTGTAATCGACGAGTTATTAAAAAGATATATAGAGGCGTTAGTTTATCAATCGGTTGCAGAAAATATGGCATCTGAGCAATCAGCTCGCATGGTTGCCATGAAGGCCGCTTCTGATAATGCGAAGAATGTTATTGGAGAACTACAGCTTGTTTATAACAAAACTCGTCAAGCGGCGATTACGAAAGAATTATCAGAAATTGTTAGTGGTGCAGCCGCGGTTTAATGAAGAAACTACATAAATTGATTTGAATGGAGAGATGCAATGAGTAACGCGACGAGTAGTGGAAATATCGTTCAATGTATTGGAGCTGTTGTAGATATTCAGTTCCCACGCGATAGCATGCCGAAAATCTATGAAGCTTTGGTACTAGATGAAAAAAATGAAGAATCTTTCGCGGAAAAAGGTCTTACTTTTGAAGTACAACAACAGCTTGGTGATGGCGTGGTTCGTACGATTGCCTTGGGCTCAAGCGATGGCTTGCGTCGAGGAATGCATGTTTATGGAACTGGCGCGCCGATTTCTGTGCCGGTAGGCCCGGCAACTTTAGGTCGAATTATGGACGTTTTAGGAAGGCCAATCGATGATGCTGGGCCGATAGCGACTGAAGAGCGCCGTTCGATTCATCAACCTGCGCCACGTTTTGATGAGCTTGCCCCGTCAGTAGACTTATTAGAAACAGGTATTAAGGTGATTGACCTAGTTTGCCCATTCGCAAAAGGCGGCAAGGTCGGACTTTTCGGAGGGGCGGGCGTAGGTAAGACCGTCAATATGATGGAGTTAATTAATAACATTGCTAAGCAGCACGCTGGGTTATCAGTTTTCGCTGGGGTTGGAGAGCGTACGCGAGAAGGAAATGACTTCTATCATGAAATGAAAGAGTCCAATGTTTTGGACAAGGTTGCAATGGTCTTTGGACAGATGAATGAGCCTCCGGGTAACCGTTTACGCGTAGCGTTAACAGGTCTTTCTATGGCGGAGCGTTTTCGTGACGAAGGCCGAGATATTTTATTTTTCGTAGACAATATTTACCGTTACACATTAGCCGGAACAGAGGTCTCTGCATTGCTAGGCCGCATGCCATCAGCTGTTGGCTATCAGCCAACACTTGCTGAAGAGATGGGTCGCTTACAAGAGAGAATTACTTCGACGAAGACAGGATCTATTACTTCTATTCAAGCTGTTTATGTTCCGGCCGATGACTTAACAGACCCTTCGCCAGCAACCACCTTCCAACACTTAGACTCAACGGTTGTTTTATCGCGAGATATTGCAGCCTTAGGTATTTATCCAGCCGTCGATCCTCTTGATTCAACCAGCCGTCAGCTCGATCCGCAAGTTGTTGGGCAAGAGCATTATGATGTTGCTCGAGGTGTGCAAACAACCTTACAACGTTACAAAGAGTTACGTGACATTATCGCTATTTTAGGTATGGATGAGCTTTCCCCTGAAGATAAGTTATCAGTTGCCCGCGCACGAAAAATTCAACGGTTTTTATCCCAGCCTTTCCATGTGGCAGAAGTCTTTACAGGATCCCCGGGAAAGTATGTTTCTTTAAAGGAAACCATTCGTGGATTTAAAATGATTGTTGACGGGGAGTTAGATCACTTACCAGAGCAAGCTTTTTACATGGTAGGCACCATCGATGAAGCGATTGAAAAAGCGAAAAAGCTTTAAAAATGGTTAATTAATAGGGTCTTAAAAACAATGTCCACAATTTATGTTGATGTAGTAAGCGCTGAGAAAGCTATTTTTTCTGGTAAAGCTAAATTTGTTTCTTTGCCGGGCGAAGCTGGAGAGTTAGGGGTTTTGCCAGGGCATACTCCGCTGATTACTCGGATTCAGGCTGGTGCGGTTAGAATTGAAACTGAGGATGGTGGCGAGGAGTTTGTTTTTGTGGCTGGCGGTATTTTAGAGATACAGCCAAAGTGTGTAACCGTTTTGGCAGATACGGCTATTCGTGGCAAAGATTTAGATGAGGCTAAAGCAATAGAAGCAAAACGTCGTGCCCAAGAGACCATGTCAAACCGTACGTCAGATATTGATTTTGCAAGAGCTCAATCTGAATTTGCTATTGCTGCAGCTGAAATAGCAACAATTGCTAGATTGCGACGTAAAAGATAATATTTATGTCGGGTTCTCAGCGCACGGAGTTAATCAATGACCGCTTTTTAAAAGCATGTTTTTTAGAAAAAGTTGATGTAACACCTATATGGTTAATGCGCCAAGCAGGCCGTTATTTACCTGAGTACAATAAAACGCGTGCCAAGGCGGGCAGCTTTTTGCAATTAGCAAAAAGCCCTAATTTAGCTTCCGAGGTTACCTTACAACCATTAGATCGTTATCCTCTTGATGCGGCCATTTTATTCTCAGATATATTGACCATTCCTGATGCGATGGGTTTGGGTTTGAGTTTTGAACAGGGCGAAGGTCCCCGCTTCGAGCGCCCCTTAAGATCTGAACAAAGCATATTAGATTTACATGAAGCGGACATGGATCAACTAAAGTATGTTTTTGATGCGGTTAGTCAAATCCGTAAAGATTTAATGCAAAATGGAAAACAGCGAGTACCTTTAATTGGCTTTTCAGGCAGCCCGTGGACTTTAGCATGCTATATGGTAGAGGGTAGTGGGTCAAAAGAGTTTTTGGAAACTAAAACCATGCTGTACAAACGACCAGATCTCATGCATCGGATTTTAGAGATAAATATTCAGTCAGTCACAAAATATCTAGAGTTGCAAATTGATGCAGGCGCCCAAGCTGTAATGTTATTTGATACTTGGGGAGGTTTATTGGCCAGCGGCGACTATCAAGAGTTCTCTTTAGATCCAATGAAAGAGGTTATTTTTCGCTTAAAGTCCAGCAAAAGTTATCACGCCTCGATTCCCATCTTATTATTTACTAAGGGTGGTGGTGTTTGGCTGAATGATATAGCCAATTCGGGCGCGGATGTGGTCGGTTTGGATTGGACAATGTCTTTGGCTAGGGCAAGGAATCAGTTGGTCGCCAATCACCAATCAGTTGCGCTTCAGGGCAATTTAGACCCGTTGATATTAATGGGTAATGAAAAAATCATTCAACAAAAAGCGGCAGAAATATTAAGTGAGTTAGCGCAAACAAACTCAATTAAGGAGGGCATCAGCCCTTTAGATGGGCATATTTTTAATTTGGGTCATGGAATTTCTCAATTTACTGCGCCAGAACAGGTGCACTTCTTAATAGATACCATTCAAACTGAGTCCAAGAAACTGCGAACACAAAATGTTTAAAGCTTTAGTTGATAGTAAATTTTCAAAAGTTATACACAGTTTATTAATGCATGCAAAATACAAAGGCTTAGTCGGGGAATCAAAAGACTTTATGAGGTAATTTATATAAGTTATTGTTATTAAACAGTAATTAGCAGTTGCCCAAAAGTTAGGAAAGAGTACTTACTAACAAAATCAGTTTTAAAAACAAAAATTAAAAACTAATCCACAGAGTTATCCACAGGCCAGTTGTGTATCAGTGACAATTAAAAGATGTCAAACTAGAGCCTTGTGAAAGCAAAAATATAATGGCAAATTTGTATGTACAGGTCGGGATAGATGCACCTCTTTTTAACCTATTTGATTATCATTGGAATGAAGAAAGCTTAGGCGCGCCGCCTAAAATAGGAACTTTAGTAAAGTTAGAGTTTGGCAAGAAGCTTACTACTGGAATCGTACTGCGGGTAAGTAAAACTCTGTCATATACTGAGCGCGCTGGTAAGAAAAGTAATGTCAAAGATATTTTAGGCTTGGCACCGATTGCAAGAGTAGATCCAGGAATAATGAGACTGGGTAATTTCGCTGCTAAATATTATCTGCGCCCAATCGGGGAGATTCTATTATCCACAATTCCAAACGAATGGAAAAAACCACAGCTTTGGGAAAAGTTAACAAAACAAATAGAAAAACAACAACTTAAATTAGAGGGCAAAAAAAGCTCAGAAGTTTTGGGCCAGAACTACGAACTGAATCAAGAACAGCAACAGGTATTAAATACCTTACTAGATTACAGTGAAAAAAAAGCTTATAAAACAGCATTGTTAAGAGGGGTTACAGGTAGTGGAAAAACAGCGGTCTATTTAAATTGGCTACAGGATATTACCAAAGGAGGCGATGCTCAAGCCTTAATACTTGTACCTGAAATTAACTTAACCCCCCAACTAGAGAAGACATTAAAAAAGTATTTTTTGGAAAAGGATCTAATTACATTGCACAGTAATCTGACCCCATTAGAAAGAAATTTTGCCTGGTGGAGGCTACAAAGCGGTCATGGGAAAATTATTCTTGGAACGCGTTTAAGTGTGCTGGCACCGATTCCCAAGCTAAGGGCGATTGTAATTGACGAAGAGCACGATCAATCCTATAAACAGCAAGAAGGATTAAGATACTCGGCCAGAGATTTAGCTATTTGGCGCGCTGCGGATTTAAAAATTCCGATTTTACTCAGTTCAGCCACTCCATCCTGTGAAACTTGGCTAAAAGTAATGGAACACAAGATACCATTATTAAAACTAAGCCATCGCGCAAAAAAGGGAGCAACAACGCCCCAATTAGAGTTAATTGATTTAAAAAATGCAAAGATTAACAAACAACTCGATAAAAATGGATTAACAAGCCAAATTAAACAAGCTATCGAGAAAACATGGCAATCTAGTAAACAGTCATTAGTATTTGTGAACCGGCGTGGGTATGCTCCAGTATTAAGTTGTATTCATTGCTCATGGAAGTCGGAATGTAAAAAATGTAGTGCTTGGATGGTAGTACATAAAAAATCAGCCAAACAAGAAGATCGTATCTTGCAATGCCATCATTGTGGCTTAGTAAACTGGTTACCCAAAATATGCCCCGATTGTGGCAATCAGGACTTACAAATGCTTGGAATGGGAACCCAAAAAATAGAGGATGTTTTAGAAGAGTTATTTCCCAAGATAAGTTTACTTCGGGTCGATAGTGATACCTCTAAAAATAAAGGTCAAGCAGAAACTTTGTTTGCAAAGATACACAGTGGACAAGCCCAGTTAATCGTGGGTACTCAAATGCTTACAAAAGGGCATGATTTTGAGCAGGTTGAAATAGTCGTAGTTCTAGATGCTGATAAAAGTTTGTATTCGCATGATTTTAGGGCTATTGAAAAAATGTTTTCCCAACTTGTTCAGGTTGCCGGTCGGGGAGGCCGGGGTGGAGGCAGCGAGCAAGCAAAAATTTATATTCAAACGCAATTCCCAGAGCACCCTTTATTTTGGGCGATTGCAACTGATCGACATGAGGAATTTCTAACGAGTTTGGTGAATGAGAGAAAACAATCGAAATTACCACCCTATTCTTACCAAGCAATGATCATAGCCGAATCGAGAAGCTTTGAAAAAAACGTCGAGGTTTTACAGCAAATTAAAAAAGAGGTATTGTCTTGCCATAATCAATTTGCGCAGGTTTTATTTTATGACGCAGTTCCAAGAGGAATTCAAAAACTGGCGGGTCAAGAAAGGGCTCAAATGTTGTTGGAATCTGCCGACCGGCAGGCTCTTCAAATCGCTTTGGAACACTGTCTTGGGGTAATAGAAAAAGTTAAAAAGAAATCTAGGGCTATTAAAATCATCATAGACCGTGACCCAATCCAGTTTTAATAAAACCCTTCGTGGTTTTCCAAAGAAAAAAGTATCACATTATATACAAATAAATTATTTTTTGTATATAATGTGATACATGCCTACAAAACCTCAACCCATCTTTCCTAATGAGCGGAAAATTTTAATCAATTTAGGTGAAAGGATTAAGCTAGCTCGTTTACGCCGAGGAATGTCCGCGGAAGTTTTGGCGCAGAGATCCTCTATTTCAAGAATGACATTACACCGTGCAGAAAAAGGTCATGCGGCGGTAGCCCTTGGAACTTATCTCAGAATCTTGGCAGCACTACAACTTCAAGATGACTTCAATTTACTAGCTAAAGATGATCAATTGGGTAGACTTCTTCAAGATTTGGAGTTAACAAAACAAAGGACACAAGATGTCTAGTGATGAGTTAGAGGTTTGGATTGATACCGAATTTATTGGGCCGAGTCCCATCCAACTAGGATACCTAAAACACGACAGAGGTAATGTACGATTTCATTATGACAGCAATTGGCTTGACAACTCCCTGCGCTTTGAAATAGATCCTGATTTGAGCTTAGATAAAGCGGTTTTCCATCCGAATCCTGTGCAAGGGAATTTCGGGACCTTTTTAGATTCTTCACCGGATCGGTGGGGACAAACGCTCATGAAGCGACGGGAAGCCATGGAGGCCAGAGATAGCGGTCGTCCGGTCCGGTCATTGTATGCGTGGGATTATTTAATTGGTGTACAAGATAAGACAAGGCAAGGAGCTCTGCGCTTTAAATATCCTGGCACAGATGAGTTTTTAGCTTCGCATGAGCTATCGGCACCGCCCCTAGCTCAGTTAGCCGAATTAGAAAATATTGCTAGAGAACTAACCGATAAAAAAATTGAAGATTTAGATAGCTTAAGGAAGTGGTTGAGAGTATTGGTAGCGCCAGGATCCTCCTTAGGTGGGGCAAGACCGAAAGCCAACTTTACCGAAAAAGACGGATCGCTTTGGATTGCAAAATTTCCAGCAAAAGATGATGACAGGGATATCGGCGCATGGGAGATGTTGGCGCACCTGTTGGCCAAACGTGCAAATATTAAGATACCAGAAGCGAAGTTAATCAAACTAGGTAAACAATACAGAACTTTTGCTGTGAAGCGTTTTGATCGGGCTCATGGTCAACGAATTCATTATGCATCTGCTATGACGATGCTCAAACAAAAGTCAAGTGAAGGGGCAAGTTATTTAGATATTGCGCAATTCATCATGACCCGAGGCTCAAGTGGATGGATTAAAGAGGACCTCGCGCAACTTTTCCGCAGGGTGGTTTTCAATGTTGCTATTAGCAATCGAGATGATCATTTACGCAATCATGGCTTTATTCTTGATATTTCAGGATGGCGTTTATCACCAGCATTTGATTTGAATCCCAATATTGATAAAGCCGAGCATGCATTGAATTTAGATACTATTGATAACTACCCTCAAGTAGATGGTTTGATTACTACAGCTGAGTATTATGAGCTAACACCTAATCAAGCAAAGCTAATTACGAGTGAAGTATTTGAAGTGGTTAGAACATGGGAAGCTGTGGCTAGAGAACTCGTAATTCCGCGAGCTGAGATTGAGCTCATGCGGTCTGCTTTCCTTCAATAAAAAGTAGGTAATCGTAAATTGACATATAAAAATATGTATTTACGGCGACTAAGTAACTGAAATAGTCATAGCCGGTATCCTCAACCACTACTCAAACTGACTCCTTAGAAAGAGCGTACTCATCTACGGGTATACAAGCGCAAAACAAATTACGATCGCCGAAAACATTATCTATACGGTTAACTGGCGGCCAATATTTATTTTGATGAAGACGAGATACTGGAAAACCAGCAACTTGTCTAGAATAAGAATGCTTCCAGATATCTGATGAGAGCATGCGTGAAGTATGAGGGGCATTTTTTAAAGGATTATCCATAGCATCAAACTCTCCAGAAATCACTTTGTCAATTTCCTCGCGAATCGAAACCATTGCTTCAATAAAACGATCTAATTCAGCTTTAGATTCACTCTCGGTGGGTTCAAGCATTAATGTGCCTGACACTGGAAAGCTCATTGTCGGCGCATGAAATCCATAGTCAATTAAACGTTTTGCAATATCTTCATTTGTAATCCCTGAGGATTTTTGGATAGGGCGAATGTCAAGAATACACTCATGTGCCACAAGACCATTTTGTCCCGTATATAAAATGGGGTAGAAAGAAGAGAGCTTTTGGGCCAGATAGTTCGCCGACAAAATTGCAACTTCAGTGGCCGTTTTGAGCCCATGCGCTCCCATCATGGCAATATACATCCACGATATTGGCAAAATAGAAGCTGAGCCAAAAGGAGCCGAACTAATTCTTGGTAGATCTGTACGTTGAAAGTCGACAGTTTTGGCAGTATAAGAAAAGGGTAAGAACTCCGCAAGATGAGCTCTTACGGCAACTGGACCAACTCCTGGTCCCCCGCCACCATGAGGAATACAGAATGTTTTATGAAGATTAAGATGGCTAACATCTCCACCAAAGTGCCCAGGAGCAGCTGTACCAACAAGAGCATTCATATTGGCACCATCAATATAAACTTGACCACCATGTAAATGGATTAGATTACAAATATCGCTAACTGTAGACTCAAAGACGCCATGTGTACTGGGATAAGTAATCATAATAGCGGCTAAAGTCTCCGAAAATTGTTCAGCTTTGATGCGCAGATCTGCCATATCAATATTGCCATTTAAATCACAACCAACTACCACAACATCCATGCCTGCCATTTGGGCTGACGCAGGATTTGTGCCATGCGCAGAAGATGGGATAAGACATATATTGCGGTGTGATTCATTTCGAGAGGCATGATAAGCTCTAATCACAAGTAAGCCGGCATATTCCCCTTGAGATCCAGCATTAGGTTGCAGCGAAACTGCGCTATAGCCAGTTGCCGCACATAACATTTTTTCAAGTTGTTCAATTAAAACTGCATAACCTTGCCAATGTTTGGGAGGTGCGAATGGATGTATTTGATTAATGTTAGGCCAGGAAATAGGTAACATTTCGCTGGTCGCATTTAACTTCATCGTACAAGAGCCAAGAGGAATCATGGTTCTATCTAATGCTAAATCTTTATCGGACAACCTGCGAATATAGCGAAGCATTTCATGCTCTGCATGATACTGATTAAATGTTGGGTGCGTTAGAAAGGGCTCTTCACGCTGTAAGCAGGGGGGTATAGCATGTTGCTCCTGTTCGTATCCTTGATCCCACAATAAACTCTCATCTGGACAGTTAAAAATTCGCAGGATACGAAACACATCATCTTTGGTAGTTGACTCGTCCAAGGAAATACCAACATGATGTTGATCAATCAATCTAAAGCATATCTTCTCTGAACTTGCTAGGCTAGAGACATGCTGAGCATCTAGGACTTGAACTTCCAAGGTATCAAACCAAGAATTATTTTTAAGATGAACGCCATTTCTTTTCAAACCATCTGCAAGGATACAAGTTAAATAGTGCACCCGGTTAGCAATCCTTTTTAATCCCTCAGGGCCGTGGTAAACGGCGTACATGCCTGCAATAACAGCTAAAAGGACTTGCGCAGTACAAATATTCGAGGTTGCCTTTTCTCGACGAATATGTTGCTCCCTTGTTTGTAGGGCTAGACGGTAAGCTGGATTGCCGGCTTGATCAATGCTCACGCCAACTAGACGCCCTGGCATATTTCTTTTATATAGATCTTTGGTCGCTAAAAAAGCAGCATGCGGCCCGCCAAATCCTAAAGGTACGCCAAACCGTTGTGAATTTCCAACAACGATATCAGCGTTAAAATGTTTAGGAGAGTTTAAGACAGTTAGCGCTAGTAAGTCACTAGCAACAATGAATAATGCTTTTTGATGATGAACTGCCCCGGCCATCTCTAGATATTCAGATAGCGTGCGTAATTGACCATTAGCGCTAGGGTACTGAATTATTGCCCCAAACATATTGTACAGATGAATATTGCTTGGGTCGTCAATCACCACTTGAATACCTAATGGTTTAGCGCGAGTTTGGAGAACTGCAATGGTTTGTGGGAAGATATCGCGCGCAACAAAAAACACCTTCGATGCATTGTGATTAGATCGAAAAGCTAAAGTCATCGCTTCTGCAGCAGCAGTTCCTTCATCGAGCATGGATGCATTGGCAATATCCATACCCGTTAGATCAATAACTACTTGCTGAAAATTGACAATCGCTTCTAGTCGCCCTTGAGAAATTTCTGGTTGATAGGGTGTATAGGCTGTATACCAGGCAGGGTTTTCTAAGATATTGCGTTGAATGACACTAGGTGTCAGGGTATTGTAATAACCCTGCCCAATAAAGGATTTATGTAAGATATTTTGATCCGTTATTTGCTGTAGCTTTGCCAAAGCCTCATGTTCTGGTAGAGCAATTTGAAATTCTTCGAAGTCCAGATTTTCAACTTCAAGAATACTTGTCGGCACAACCGCTTTGATTAAGTCCAGGGTTGATTTCAAACCCAAAACTTGAAGCATCGCAGTCTGATCATCGTGCGACGGTGCAATATGGCGACTTAAAAATGCTGCAGAAAGATCTAATAAGTCTTTGGAAAATATGGTCATTTTATAAAGCCCTAATTACCAATTTGTACACCGTAAGCATTGGCATCTAAGAGCTTATCAATTTCGGTTGGAGAACTAGGCATGATTTTAAAAAACCAAGAATCGTAGGGCGCCGAGTTTATTAATTCAGGTGAGGCCGCAAGGGAGTCATTGATAGCAACGATTTCACCACTTACAGGGGCATAAATATCGCTAGCAGCTTTAACGGATTCTACAACTGCACAATTCCCAGACGCTTGCAGAGTTTGCCCAACACTTGGTAACTCTAAAAAAACAATATCACCTAGGGCGTCTTGAGCGTGATGGGTGATCCCAACAGATAAGGACCCGTCTGCATTTTTAAGTACCCACTCATGGGAACTTGCATAACGAAGGTTTTGAGGAATAGACATAATGAACTCCAAGAGTATTAAAGAAGGGGTTGGCCAAGGCGAACAAAAGCATTTTTGACAACTTGGGCTTGTAAAAGCTGATCTCGAACTTTGACATGGACGATACTTTTTAAAGGAGTATCTTTGGGGAGGCTGGCAAAGGCAATGGATTTTTGTAAACTTGGGCTGAATGTTCCACTAGTAATTGTGCCATTACCCTGGTTGGTGATGACTTCTTGGTGGACTCGTAAAACACCCTTATCAAGAAGAACGAGTCCCAAAAGAGCGCGCTGTTGATTACTAGAGCGCAGAGCCTGTGCTCCAACAAAGGACCGATTTGCTTGTAAATCAACAGTCCAAGATAGGCCGCAATCGATGGGTTTAGTGGTCAAAGACATATCTTGACCATACAGGTTATAGCCTGCCTCGATACGCAAAGTATCTCGAGCACCAAGACCTGCAGGTAAAACACCTGCTTGTAACAGAGCATCCCATAAGGCAGTTGCTTGACCTTGGGTAAGAAAAAGTTCAAAACCATCCTCCCCCGTATAGCCCGTTCTAGAAAACATGATTTCGCCAAAAGCACAAGCGCATACGGTCGAGTGAAAAGGCTTTAACTGGTTCAGGGCGTTGTTTAATTCTGGGAAGAGCTTCGCTAGCTGTGTTGAAGAATGTGGCCCTTGTACTGCTAATATAACTAAGGGATTATGGGCGTTGGAAAGGTCTGCTCGCCTTGGAATTATTTTTAAATCATTAAAGTTATTGGCCTGTTCATCAAGCCACTCTAAATCCTTGAGTGCATTTGCCGCATTGATAACTAGGCGGTAATTATCACCCATCCGATAAACAATTAAATCATCAATAATTCCTCCTTCATGATTTAACATACATGAGTAGAGCGCTTGTCCATCCTTACTTAACTTATCGATATTATTAGCTAAGGTATTTTGAAGAAAGGCTTTTTGTTCCGAGCCGGTCAAATCTACGATAGCCATATGGGAAACATCAAAGACACAACAGGATAAGCGCGTATGTAGATGCTCAGCAATTTGAGATCCATAATGGATCGGCATATCCCAGCCACCAAAGTTGGCTATTTTGGCTTTGAGAAAAAGGTGTTGATGATAAAAAATAGTTCTTAAGTTGGCCGACACGATCGAGTTTCCCGAGGTAGGCCCCCCTGTCCTGTTACCTGAGAGATTCCACACATCCAATAATGAATACATGTTAGCCCCTTCGGTGGGCAATTAAATGCCGCTCTCCAGAGTGTAATTGTTGACAGTCCTTTTTGCCTGAGCGTTTTTGGGCATTGCGCCTTCGGCGGTGATTAACACACTCTCCTACCAACGAAATAATTTTAACCTAAAAATTTTTAAAGATGTAGATTTAGTTTGGAAGAGGTAAGCGGTTTGAGATGGAGAGCATGATTTTTTTATGACGCGCTCTGCCCCGAAAGGGTTTTAAATTCGTGAGCCTAAAGCCGATAGAGTCTTGGAAAAGCTACCAATGGCCCTAGGTTTTTGCTGCCCCAGTGCGATGAGTCCGGTTATATAAACAACTCGCACAAATCCAACGCTGTTTACGATTACTAGTTGGTATCCAAGTTCCACCATCAAGGCGTTTTTCACGACTACAAGAAGAGCAAAATTTCAAAGATTGTGAACTAGTCTCGGGGGTGGAGGTTGTCGTAGTCATAAATTAGCAGCAGTCTGAGCAACAAAACCACTATTTTAACCTAAATTAATTAAGGGCTTAACTTTGTGCGCTTAAGACAACTTTAATTGAGTCAGCGGTTTTATTGCCATCAAAATCTAACCAGCACTTATTTTTAAAGTCGTATAACTTACAAAGCTTGGCAGTTTCAAAGTACCACTTCCACGAAAACGGCTGCAAAATAATTCTCCCGGGTAATAGTTCCTCTAATTTATTTTGAGCATTTTGCAATTCATAAAGAGGCACACCCATGTCCACATGGTGAGCGGTATGCTCCATGATGTGATGCAAAATGGCTCCAAAATGATACTTAAATGTCAAATGTACTGTAGTAGAAACAAAGGGCTGCGCTCTTAACCACTCTGATTTATTGTCGTACCAAGAAACACTAGGGTGCGTATGGTGAACATATACAACCCAACCGATCATGCCATTCCAGAACAAATAAGGGATTACAAAACCGCAAATAAGCAGGGTAACCACAGATTGATCTGTTAAAAGTGCGGCGCAGAGGAGTGCAGCGATCCAAAGAATACCAAATACGCTCACAAAGCAACTATCTCTAAAGAAAACTTTTCTAGTTGAAGGCATATCTTTTTTGCTGGGAAAGAACATCTTGAACCACCAGATTTCAATGATGTAATAAAACACAGGGCCCCATCCACTTCGATAAAGGCGCTCGAGACTTTTTCTCCAAGCGGGCATGGAGTTAAACTCTTCTAAACTGGCTGGAGCCCAAACAAAGTCAAAACCTTTCAGATTTGTTTGGCCATGGTGTACGACATTATGACCAACTTCCCACAAACTAAAAGGTGTTAAGGATGGCAAAAAAGCGATACGTCCTAAAATCTTATTTAATTCGCGATGTGGCGTAAAACTTTGATGGCATGCATCATGACCCAAAATAAAAAGTCTTCCAATCCAAAAGCCAGCAATATTTCCCAAAATAATTTTGACGAGCAAGTTTTCTATCAATACAACCCCAGCGATTAAGGCAAACCAAATACCTATATCTAAGAGTAGCAAAAGGATCGCACGTGCAGTTGATTTGACCGCAAATGGCTCAATGAAACCCCGAATAATTTTTCTGTTTGGAATAGGCAAACCTTCTGGAATAGGTAATTGCGTATCTGGGCTTAATGATGTTGACATAATGATTTAGCTTGAAATTAATATTGTTCCATTTTATCTACATTTACGCATTCAGGTTTTAAGATTGCAAATAAAGCACAAATTGATAAAAACCATGGCGCGTCAATGGCAGCGAGGGACCCTTAGAAGCTCAGCTCCATGAAGATGATTTAAAGTTGTAGCCAAACAACAGGTCAAAGAGCCAGAAGCATAAGACAATAAAGATTGTATATGGCGCGCCCAGCAGGAATCGAACCTGCGACCCTTGGCTTCGGAGGCCAATACTCTATCCACTGAGCTACGGGCGCTTAAGGACATCAACCGCTATTGTAAGTTAGCGCCTGAGCGAAAAGAAGAATTTTCGCTAGAAGGGACTTTTTTAGTAATAAATAGATCAAAAAAAGGGCATATCTTCAGGCCGACCTAGCAAGTTATCTTCCAAGACTAGCTATAATCACTATGAATCATACTTCAGAGAAAGAAACAGCATGAGCGAAGAACACGGCAGTTTAATCAAGACACCAAAACAATTGATTGTGACGGTGTTTGCGGTTTTTTTTATACCGCTAATTATCATTCTATTATTAATAATATACGACACCAGTCATACAGGATCGTCGGCACTCAACCTAGCGACATCGAATGCGCTTATTCAACCTATTGCTAAATTAGATTTTAAAGACAGTAGTGCGCCAAAAGTGCTTAAAACTGGGGAAGAGGTTTATAAAAGTGTTTGTTCGGCATGTCATGCCGCTGGAGTCGCTGGAGCGCCTGCATTTGCAAATAATGGCGCCTGGTCAGCAAGAGTCGGTAAAGGTTATGAAGCATTGCTTAGTTCGGTTTTGAAGGGCAAGGGCGCGATGCCAGCGCGAGGCGGCGCAGCACCTGATGATGTTAATGACCTTGAACTTGGCCGATCTGTAGTTTACTTGGTGAATGCCTCAGGTGGAAAGCTGGCCGAGCCAAAAGAGGCTACTGCAGAGAAAAAGTAAATTTGGTTAGCGCTTGATTATGAGGGCAGGGTTTTATTGTTGATAGCGAGTTGATAAGCATTTTTTTTGGTCATAATGCCGGCCTTTGCGAATATTTCAGAAATATCCTTACTTCCCAAATAAGGATTTAATAAAGATGCCAACAGCTGCGGATTGATTGGGACCTCTCCAACCGAGTTAGGCTCAGGGGATTCCGACAGGGGCCGTCCTTCGATTAAGATCGAGAACTCCCCACGTAATTCTGGTTTTCCAAAGAGCCATGTCGGTATCTCACGAACCTTTAGGTAGGTGATCGTCTCAAATTTCTTAGTTAACTCACGACCAATAACAACCATGCGATTTTTATCTTCCAAGGCAGCATATAAGTCCTCTAAGGTTTTTTGAATACGAACCGGCGATTCATAAACGATAGTATTAAAAGAAAAAGCATTAATTTTTTGTAAAGATAAATCCCGATCTTTCGTTTTATTGGGCAGAAATCCTAGAAATTGAAATCGGCCATCGGTTTGTAAATTAGCAGCCCCGCCAACTGATGCAAGAGTAGTAACGGCGCTTACGCCAGGAATAGGGATCACCCTATAACCACCCCTTATTAATGTGCTTACAAGGCGCGCACCCGGGTCAGAGATGCCAGGAGTGCCCGCATCGCAGACATAGGCCCACCTTTGGCCAGCGGCTAGGTGCGAGGCAATAGTTTGCGATGCCTCCATTTCATTGTGTTCGTGGAGTGCGAGTAGGGGTCTTTGTATATTAAATGCTTTTAAAAGACTCGTGGTGTGACGCTTATCTTCACAAGCAATCCCATCCACATTGGATAAAATATGAGTTGCGCGGTATGTCAAATCAAATAAATTACCAATAGGAGTACTAACCACATAAAGACATGCGACTGGAAAATCTTGCAGGTCTAGTTGCTTTGTCTCTGTCATAGGTAATCAAATATAAATGGGGTTAATCGAAGTATATGATTCAATCATATCTGTAGATGCGAAAATGATGGAAAGTATCCTAAAGAAAATAGACAAAGATGAAAATTAACTTAACTGATCGTATCAAAGAACACTTTGAAGAAAGCCTCTCTGTAAAAATGCTCAGTATGGAGCGTTTAACCCTAGATCTTGCGCAGGCTACGCAGGTTATGGTTAATAGTTTAAAGCTGGGTGGAAAAATTTTAGCCTGTGGTAATGGGGGCTCTGCAGGCGACGCACAACACTTTGCAGCAGAGTTGGTTGGCCGCTTTGAGCGAGAGCGAATGGAGTTGGGGGCGATTGCCTTAACAACCGATTCATCCATTTTGACAGCGATAGGTAATGATTATGGATTTGATGAAATCTTTAGTAAGCAAGTGCGCGCAATTGGTAAAAAAGAGGATATTTTGCTAGGGATTTCAACTTCGGGTAATTCACCGAATGTGATCCTGGCAATCAAGGCGGCCAAAAAAATGGGGATGCGAGTCGTTGCATTTACAGGCCGTGGAGGTGGAAAAATAAAAGATTTGCTCGAGCCTGAGGATGTGCACTTATGCGTGCCATCAGAGCGAACCGCAAGAATTCAAGAGACGCATTTGCTACTAATACACTGTTTATGTGATGGAATTGATTACTTACTTTTGGATGCAAAATGAACATGATGAATGTAAAAACAAAACGGAACATAATTACAACTATTTTTCTAGCTGCCGGAGTAGTAACGCTGCCGGGCTGCTTTCCAATCATTGCTACGGGTGTCGTGCAAGGAGTGCTGGTACTGGGAGATCGAAGGCCGGTATCCGTTTCGACGATTGATCGCGGCTTGCAGCTTCAAATCGAATCGAGTATCACAAAAAATTTTGGTGAGGTTGCCCATGTCAATGTGCATGTTTTTAATCAAAAGGTTTTAATCACCGGCGAGGCCTCTAATCCCGCCATTAAAGAGCAAATTGGAGCAATTGCCAAGGCGCAGTCAAACGCAAAAACTGTTTTTAATGAACTGCAGGTCGGGGCGATTAGTTCGGCCGGCTCTAGGGTTTCAGATAGTACGCTATTTACCATTATTAAAACCAAGTTTTTGGCAACCACTGACATCCCTTCGAACTCGATGAAAATTGTTGTTGAGGCTGGCAGGGTATATTTGCTGGGACTTGTTACCGAATTAGAGGCGAAGGCAGCGGCTACTGTAGCAAGTAGCAGTAGTAGTAGCGTCAAGGAAGTAATTAAGTTTTTTGATATTATTTCGGAAGAAGAAAAGGCGCGTTTAGATAACCCTGGTAAGCCTGAGTCGACCAGTAAATAGGAGGTGGCTAGGAGCGTAGAACTCCTTGTACTAAGCGCCACAGATCCAAGGCGGTCCAAAAGCAGCCAGATCGCAATTTCACTCTAAAAATCAATAACCGCGTTTTTTTTCGAATTCTGACAGATCAAAAAAGCTAAAGGTGTTTGAAATTTATACGCCCCCGGCATTTGTCATAATAATTAGTAAAAGCGCAAAAGCTGATAAAAGGGTGTACTGCTGGACTACAAGTACGGTAAGTAGAAGGGCCGTAGGCTTTTTTGTTGGAGTCGGTTTTTGACATTGTTTAAAGAAAAAACAAAGAATTGAGAAATTTTTGTAAAAAATATTAAAGTTTTCTGCAAAGACACTTGACAGTAAAAAATTTATCTGTCATAGTCTCACTTCTTCGCTAATTGTTCTTTAAAAAAACAAATAGCTACTCTTTAAAAATTAGTCAACCGATAATTGTGGGTACTACTAGAAAGCATTTAGTCCTTTTGGACAATGAAAAAAGTAGTACTCACTTAACAGTAAATTGATTCAAATAGAAATAAATGAGTCATTTCTTTGAGTGAGCGACATGCCTTAATTGGCATACAGGAATTAAACTGAAGAGTTTGATCCTGGCTCAGATTGAACGCTGGCGGCATGCTTTACACATGCAAGTCGAACGGCAGCACGGGAGCAATCCTGGTGGCGAGTGGCGAACGGGTGAGTAATATATCGGAACGTGCCTTATAGTGGGGGATAACGCAGCGAAAGTTGCGGTAATACCGCATACGCCCTGAGGGGGAAAGCGGGGGATCGAAAGACCTCGCGCTACTAGAGCGGCCGATATCTGATTAGCTAGTTGGTGAGGTAAAGGCTCACCAAGGCTTCGATCAGTAGCTGGTCTGAGAGGACGATCAGCCACACTGGGACTGAGACACGGCCCAGACTCCTACGGGAGGCAGCAGTGGGGAATTTTGGACAATGGGGGCAACCCTGATCCAGCAATGCCG
>Ga0114967_10000099_pt1 | contig 67815 bp, 87 predicted proteins | sample M_130628_MF_Meta_FD_92639 | JGI IMG/M metagenome (GOLD analysis project Ga0114967, IMG submission 92639) | Freshwater microbial communities from Lake Montjoie, Canada to study carbon cycling - M_130628_MF_MetaG | ecosystem: Environmental > Aquatic > Freshwater > Lake | place: Lake Montjoie... | reverse complement strand
GATACTACATTCATATTTCTTTTAAATTAAAAAACCTCAACCAATGCGAGTAGGAGGTCGCACCAGTCAAGGCTTTTGTTAAAATTTCTTATCGTTGCTCCTACACAACTTTGCAAATGTAATAATTTATTTCAATCCAACAACTGCCCACCAAACAAATAATGCGCCACCGATAACATAGGCGGCTACCTTACCTCGTTTCTGCTTTTTCGCTTCTTTTTGTGCTTGTTTCAAATCCGCTTTATCCATAACGTGCAATGCTTTTAATCCTACAACCTGCAAGTTCAAATCAATAATAACTGAATCTTTAGTAACTGATGCGGAATCCGATAACATTTTCGCACTTAATAAATCGGCATAAACACTATCCTTTGCCGTTTCGATTTCAATATGGTAAACATCAACTGAATCAATGTATGGTTGGCAATCTTTTGGTGCGTTTTGGCGCAGTTTCTTAATCAATTCAATGTTAGATGCCGCTAACTTATTTGCATAGCTATTAGAGGCATTATACTTGTTATTGGCTTCTGCTAACTTCTTATTGATTTCGGTGAGTTCATTCATCAATATTGAGGCTTCGTGTCCGTGTTGTTTGACAGCCATTTCTAATTGCTCCTTATAGTCAATGTTATGTGGCAAAGGTTGAGGTTTATTGCAGAATTTAACGAGGAGCAAAGTTATAATTATTGCTATTCCTATTGCGGTTGTTTTTATGTTCATATTGTTATTTTTAGCACCCATCACCATCAATAACCGCATTGGCAGTAGGTGTTTCGGTTGTGAATTTAGTTAAGAATTTAGTATTAATCAGTAAAAATGTAGCTGCCAATCCGCCCCAAAACGCTTGCTTTAGAGTGATTAATCCTTGACTTTCTGCGAGTGCTAAACTGGTTTGAATGAATGGCAGCAAAACGTAGATTAAGTAATCTGCAATCTTCTTTAACTGGCGGTTGTCGGGTGCGTGGTATTTTTGTTTTAGTTTCATATTTGTTTGTGTTGTTGTATAAGCGTGTAAATGTAGCGCATATAAGGTAGTTAGCGGCAAGCATAGACACCATACTCAGCATCTTTTATAAACTTGTTTTTACCGCATTTTAAACATATAATTCTTGTTCCGCTATATGGCTTTTTTTGGTTCACATAAAATTCCCTCTCCGCAACTTGATGTTTAAAGTGCCGACAAATGCCAGCCACTAACACATTATTTGCGTCAGTGGGGGTTTCATGATTTTTTGAATCTGTGTGCATATTTTGAACTTTAGTTTGTTAAACAATCTTTGGCGGTGTAACGCCCCACCGAACGCAAATAATCGGAACGTTAATTAATTATTTCCCACTCAAATTTACCTTTTAAATTCCATTCGACCAAAGGCATTATCAAATCGTGTTTGTCCTTTCTTCTAAAATAAACATGGTCAATCTTGCGACCTCCGATAACTATAAAATCAATCTTGCTGAAAGTAATTACCTCCTTGCCATTCGTGTAGCGTGTGTTTCGTGTCATATTATGGTAAGTGTAAAAGATTCTTTGCCCATAACCTCCAGCAATCGTTTTAATGTCGGTGTTGACCTTAGCAGTTCAACTATCCCATCTCCATTGATGTCACCATAGCCATTTCCTACACCAATACAGCCAAGCAAATCTGGTTTGCGTGTCTTTGGGTTAGGACTGCCTACAAAGTTCGCCTGATGCACTAAAATAAAGTCACGATTTGGGACATCTAAAATGTGGTAGTGTCTTGGGTACTTCTTTGATTCACGATATACAACATCATAAACACCCTTTGGTATGCAACTGATTTGAGGCGCATTGTTCTTATAAGGTAGTTCGATAGTGTCACAAGCAAATATTACATTGCCATTTTCGTAACTAATCCACTTGCCCAGCGTTTGTTTGTCTTGTGGTATTCGGGTTATTATTGCTGATTTCATATTATTTTATATCCGTTTATTGGTTGATTTAATTTTCTTTTTTTAATCACAAAAGTATGATTTTTCCCTAAAAATTTTGAAGCATCACTTACAGATTCAAATGTAAGAATTTCTCCATCTTTTTCTAATTTAGTTTCAGTAAATCTAAATCTTTGAGTTCCTTTTGTTGATATTCCTTTGTTCCAAGCAGTATGCTTTGGAGTAAAAGGAGTAGGGCAAATGCCATCTTTTGAAAAAGTAAAATCTTTATGGAAATTACTTGAACCATTTAAAACTTTTGCCACCAATGTTTTGCTTAATTTTAATTCTTTTATCATTTTTGTTATTGAAGGATACTCTGCAATTAATTCTTTTGTTTTAAAATCAAAACAATAAACCTTTTTTGATTTTCTAATTCCATTAGTTATTTTGTTTTCTTCCGTATGTCTAAAATTAATAGAGCCATCACCTCCATTAGTGCCATTCATTAAATTAGCACCGCAAGATTTATACATAGCAATTAAATTAATTTCTTTTTTCTTTACTTCTTCAAAATCAAATGTAGAATCCAGTTCTATTGCACATATTTGCTTTTCATTTCTTAAATACTTTTGAATCCATCTATCTTTTTTTGTTTTTAAGTATTTGCTTTCAGAAGTATGTTCATTAAGCCTTGTTTGTATTTTGTTTTTAGTAAATCCAATATACCTAATTAATTCTTGCCCATCAACATAAAGTCCATATACTTTATAACATATTTTACTTCCTTTATTTATTTCCTCATTTCTACCACTATCAAATGCTTTATCCATCTGCTCCTTTTCCATTGCTTTGGCTTGTTCAATAACATCTATTGCTACTGTACTATTTTGATGTACTTCGTTAATCATTTGCTGATAATGTTTTGATTTCATCAATTCACTAATCAAATATTCAACTGCTGTTAATTGTTTCATAGTTTGTTTATTTCGGTTTTAACTTCTTGCCAAAATAACATAGTTGAATAAACTTCAGTTGTTAATGGATTGCTATGCGGATTTGCGTTAATTATTTCTTGAACTGCAATTAATGCACATTGTTTGGCAATATGCGTATTAAACCATTCTGGAGTATTATTTTCTATTCTTAAAAATTTTAATACTAATTCTTCTGATTTTTCTTTTGGTGTCATATTATTATTTTTTAAATTGTTCAATAAATTTAATTACTTCTTCACACATTTTAGATGATGAGTAAGGTCTACGTTCAGTTATTTCTGAATAAAGAAATTGTAGTATTTGTTCTTGTTGCCATTTAGCACCATTAATAAAATCATTTGCCGCACCAACATAACCATAAGGTATTGGCAATTTTATATTATCATATCTAGCTGCTCTTTCTTCGAGTGTTTCTTTTTTCATATTAATCTTGTTTAAATGTTTCGTTGTAGTATTGTTCACCATCTTTAATGATAAACCCATTTGGATTTCCTTCATCAAAAGCATCTATTAACTGCTCTTTTTCCATTGCTTTGGCTTGTTCAAGTAATTCATCAATGTACTTTTGTTGTAAAGATACAGATGGAGCAAGTTGCTCAACTAACCATTCAACTGCTGTTTGTTTCATATAAAAAAAGGTCTTATTGTTAATATTCCTACTACAAATCCTGTACTAAATGCTAAAGCAATAATTGACCTTCCTTTGAATGTCTTAACTTCAATAGTGTAATGGTTCATCGGCAAGCATAAAAAGGGATTAATTGCTGCCATCATAACCATACCCATCCAGTGCTTATCCATTAAAAATCTAAAGCCTGCAATACTATTTGCTTCTAAAACTATTGCGGAAAAAAATACAATTAATAATTTCCACCATTTTACTTCTTTCATATTATTTCTAAATTATTTATCTCAATATCAATATCTATTTTCACACCCTCTACACCATCTTTTTCAGCGTAAGAATATAACTGATAGCCAATAGGCAAAGAGTGTCTTGGTGCAACTCTAAAAGCGTAACCATCGTTAGCTTTGCATTCAATATAACTGCCCCAATTTAATTCACACTTGACAAGGTCACCGATTTCATACCTCCCTATCCGTTGAATAGTGCGCTCACCTTTGATGTAAGCATAAAAGTACAACACGCAATAGTCATTTTCTTTGCGAATACCTAACCTAATGCTATTCCAATGATGCCAACCTCTTGAGAAGCCTATGACTTTTTGCACCCCATCGGACTTATCAATGTTAGGAACTATAAACTCGCAGGTTAAGTTGGTTGGATTCCAAAGTAACCTCATCTTTTCATCCATTGCTGCATAAAACCTGCTCCACATACCGCACTAACAAGTGATGCGCAAAACGAAAGTGTAAAGGTAATAAATTCGGAATTACCGAAATTGACACCAGTCATTGCAAATGATACAGCCCAAAAGGACATAAATAAGGCTGCAACTGCCCAAAGGATTAATGATGCTTTTGTTTTCATAGTGTTATTGTTTTTTAATTAGTTTAAGTACTTTATAAGATTCAAGCTCTGCCCATGTAATTATTTCCTCTTCTTTAGATAAATCATTATTATGTAAATCAAGAGATAGGTGCATCATTTCATGAAATGTTAGTCCAGTTGTTGCTATATCATCAGTACACCTACTTAAGTTTATAAACACAAATGGTTTACCATCAATAGGAGATACATTAGACAAACCTGCTATATAAGCATCTTCATTAGTGTTATTGTACTTTTCACAATCAGCTAAATTAAGACCGTGCATTTCAGTTACATTAAAATGTTTAAATACATCACAAGGATTATAACTAAGCATTAAAGTGTATAGTGTAAATTCAAATATTGTCATTGTTTTTTTTGTTTTTATAGTGTTTAAATTAGTTATGCAAATTAATATAATAATAATGTAATTATCAACAATATCTTTTTTATTTATACTCTCTCTAAATTGATAGTGTTCTTGATGGTATCCCTTACGGTCTTTGCTGACCACTTCTTACCCTTCTTGCTGGGAGTATTCCTTTCGTTTAGATTCCTTGCAATACCATTAAGGGATATGTTAATATTGTGCCATTCTAAAATTTGTTTTATTACCTGCTGCTCGTCTTCGTTGGCGACTAACCTACCATCAATAATCTTTCCATTGCTTCCCCTCTCACCTACGTTGTCATATCCGAACACTTCTGCTGAGTATGTCCGCCCATTTTCTTTGCGGAACTTCATATTAAGTTTAGTCCTTAAAGCGATTGTGTCCTTTTCAAGTTCATCTTTAGCACAAAGTATTGTAAATATAAACTTTGAGTTTGGATTGCTTAAATTTAGAGGCTCTAATCCATTTTCAATAAAGTAAACAGTTACCCCATCGTCAAGCCATTTATAAACGATTTGTAGTGCGTTTATTGTATTGCGGAACAAACGCTCCTTCTTATATGCAATAACGATGCTATCGGCTTCTAAGTCCTTTAATTTTGAGCCTTGTGGTCTATCAAATAACTCAGTTCCTCCCGAAACATTTTCATCAATAAGATATTCTACTTCATAGCCATCAAGATTTAACCTTGCCCAGAAGTCTTGCAGTTCTTTTATTTGTTGGTCAACGCTGCTTTCTTGCTTGTCTGTTGACACACGGGCGTATAATTTAGCTTTTTTCATTGTTAGTTAGTTTTAAAAAACCCCAACCCAATGATGCTAACGTGTCGCAGATGTAGCGCATTGTAGCTATTTGTTGGGTGGGGTCTATGTTAGTTTACTTTGTAATAAAATCTATCGTTCACTCTGATGATGTTTGCCTTCTCAAGGTTTGAGCAAGACTTTATATCTCTGCACTTGTTGTGCTTCATCTGATGGTAAAAGTACTCAATCTCATCCATCATAGTAGCATTGTTAAGTAGTTCAATATACAAATCTCTTTCGGGTGCTGCCTTCTCTACCGCCAATAGAATCCTATCGCAAGTTTCCTCATCCTTCTTGATAGGCTCTACTCTGAACCTGTCCTCCAATGGTAAGGGATACTCTGACCAAGTGTCGCTTCCCCATTCCTCCTTCTTTGTTAGGTATGTACATAGTGCGCCCTCCTCTCCCTTTACTGAAAGGATTTGCATTTGTATTTGGGTAAAGTAACTTGGCTTTACCTTCTCAATTTGCTCAAGGTAGGTGTCAATCTCAAATGGACACTTGATGTCTATAGGATAGTTTCCTAACCACACGCAGTCTGGACTTGAACCACAATTCTTGTTGATGGGAATATAGGTGTCTACCCATTGCACTCCCTTGTAGAGAGGTTTAAGAACAAACTCATACGCATTCATTTGGTTGGCTATGCCGTGCTTCATTGCTGCGGTGTCAAGTTGAGGTCTCTTGCCTATGACAACCTCGGTTGCTACCTCAAGGATGTAACTCTTTCTTGTAGCACCACCGCCACCTGCCAATAGTCGGGATATGTTGCTTGCTGAAAAGCAGCCAACTCTTTCTTCTGCGTTATCCATTGATTTCTATTGTTCTTTTTGTGCATAATGACCTCAACTTCTCTTCGTCTTGCTTGCTTAGTCCTACCTTGTTGAAAGCAAAGTAGTTTTTTATGTCAAGCAGGGTGTCGCATTGCAGTAGTCCCAATGTGTGCTTCTCAAATATAGACTCATCACTTATCGGAGTTGTCACAATAGATAACGATTCATCGCTTCTGTTTAAATCTCTGCCAAATATTCTACCCATTGACCTTGCAGCATTTATAATAGCTATTGACTTAGCTTTTGGTAATGCCATTTCCGCTGGTTGTAGTTTGTTTATCTGACAAGATGCTATTCCATCTTGGAACATCAACTTACCTTCTCTATCCTCATAGTGAACTCTTACAGAAACAGAACAATCGTTGTCTTTAATTAAGTGCCTTATTTCAAAGTGAACTCCTTTAAACAATCTATGCAGAAGAAATTCAACCTTTTGTACTGGCAAATACTTGTACTTGCTTATTTGTTCGTGTGTTTTCAGCCATTCTTTCTTTGGCTCGGAGTTAAGGATTTCATCAAGGTTTTCTATTTCCTTGATGAATCCTACTCCATTGTACAATGTTTCCAATGTCAGTATCATAGCGACTTTATAAGTTCTTGTTTATTTTCAAAGGAAAGTTCTTCCTTAACTGATTCAAACTTTATATTACCGATTATGCCAACATTGACCATATATTGTATGGTTGTATAGCTTTCGTATACACCTATGTCAACCTTGTAGATTGGTGCTTCTACTACCTTTCCGTTTAGGTAAAACCAAATCATATCGTTTACGGAGTACTTTGTTTCTATTTTCATATTGTTAGTTATTAGTTGTTAGTAATTAAAAGGGTAAACTTGAATCATCTTCTTGAGCCTTCTTGCTGCTCTGCTTCTTTGGTGCTGCCTTCTGCTCATACCCTGCAAAGTTCTTGTCATTTGCATCGGCAAACTTTTCCACCAACCCTCTATAAAACTTACGGAGTTTGATTTGATAAACCTTATAGTCATCGGAATCCATATTCTCCTCGCCTACAGGTCTGTCCTTCGGCTCTTCTCTTGTATAGAAAGGTTGAATCTTGTCCTCCCCTTGCTTGATAGACACACCGATAATCTTCATTGGCTCTCCCTTCTTGTTCTTCTTTACCTTGTCCTCAAAGTCGAATGGAGTGAACGTGTATAATTGGTTTAGCTTTAAGTTAGGCAGCCTCACTATGAAGCTATCTCCGTAGTTTGAATCACAAGGAATAGATAGCTTGTATGTAGTTCCCACATCGTCAATAGTAACGATGTACTCGTTAGCCTTCAACTTCTCATTCATCTTGCACTCAACATTAATCAACGCACCAGTTAGGTTGGGGTAATGCTTCTCCCAAACCACCACATCGTTCTTGTTTGTTCTGCTTACTGCACCCTCATCGCCTTCCTTGGCTCTGATTGATAATTTTCCGCCTACTATGTTTACATAAGTAGTGCTTCCGCTTGTTTTTTGTTCTCCGAATCCCATTGTTTAATAGATTAAAGTTTATAAATAATTAATAATACACAAATATAAGCCATAGGTATTTGATTTACTAATGCTTATGTTAATTTAGAATGATTTTAAATTAGTCCTCAATTAGTTTAAAGTTGCGTTTAGTGTCTGCCTCAATAAACCTAATCAATGGCATCACTTCCTTCTGCTCGTTGAATGTAAGTTGCTTGAATAGTACAAGTTCGTTCTTGGGATTGTAGATTCCCACCTTGTTGTCTTTAGTTACATCAATAGTCCACCCCTCCTTGTTAGTGTAAGATGTAAACTTGATAATTTGTTTTGTAAATTCCATTGGTTTAGTTATTTGCTTGTTAGTACTATGTAAGTTAATATAGATACTACTGCCATAATGAATATGTCCAGCAGCCATTGGTTCTTAATTGGATTGCGTTTGTTCAGCATCTGCTTCTTGTTTTAGTTGTTGTTTAAATTCTTTTTGTACTTCCCTTGACCATATCTCACCATTAATAATTTTCAGTTGCTTTACGATGTCTAAAATGGCGAGTGTATCCTCCGTATACATTAGGTCTGACACCTTTGTGTTGAATGACTCAACAAGTGTGTCCCTCTCATACTTTAGTCCTCTTATACCCTGCTTCACGTCTAACACTTGCTGAAAGGTAAAGGTGTGCTTACATTCAAAGTTTATGTAGGACATAATCTTGTTGACCATATCCCTAAATCCTTTGTCTGATTCATACCAGTTCACTACATTTTTCATTGAGTGGTTTATTGTTGCGTGGTCTTTGCCTCCTATCCTCTGCCCAATAACAGTTTGGTTGTTGTGCGTGAAGGAGTATATAAGAGCGCATATAATGTGTCTCGGCTCGGTGTGTTCCTTCCTTCTTGAATTGCTACATATAAGTTCTTCGGTAACATCATAGTAGTTCATTACTGCCCTAAATATAATGTTTACAAGCCTTACGTTTACAAGTTCCTTTTGTCCCATTCCCTTTACTCTTTCTTTTCTCATTTGTTTGCCTCCTTTTTTAGTTTGTAGTTCTCTGCCCTCTTCGCTTTCGTGTAGGCTTTCTTGTTGCGTACTTGTGCCTTTAGGTAGTTTACCTTGACCTCCAACTTCTTGATGGTGGTTTGTTTCTTGTCGGGGTTTTGAATAAAGTACTCCAATATTTTGGAGTACTTCTTTAGTTCTGCTTCGGGTGTTGGTCTCATCTATAGTTTGGTTTAATTTCTGCGTTTGGGTGTTGCTTCTTCATTGTGACACATAGCGGATAGCTTACATCTGCTATTACTACTACTCCATTGCGATAAACAAGGGAGTAGTTTTTCGGTTTTATTTTAGGTGTGTCCACGATTCCTCGATGAAACTTCCACCAATCTAACTTCGTCATGGCTCTATTGTCATTCCGTTTAAATCTACTCCGACAATGTATTCCTTGCCGTTTACCTCCTCCAACTTTATCTTGGTGTTCCTATCTTCCAATAGGCTTGATGGTAGCTTTAACTTGTCTGCGCCCCAGCTAACGATTTGTAGTATTTGGTTGGGGTTAAATTCCGATAGGTGTTTTGATTGCTTGTTCATAGTTTTAGGTTGTTAGGTTTATTAGTTGTCTCTCTTTAATTTCTTGGTCTGCAATGGTCTTCTCAATGTCCTTTACTTCTCTCCTTATGTTTGACCATTTCATTACTTCGGCTCGTCTTAACTTGTACTTTTGCAGTAACATTCTGCATTCGATTAGTTGTTCTTCGTATGTCTGCTTCTTCATTTTAGTTGATATAAGGTAGGTTAATTTTTGTTTGGTTACATAAGTGTTTTTGCAGTTCGTTGATTAGCCTATGCGCTTGTATTACTTTGCAGGCGTTCTTGTCTTCTCGTGATAGCTGCGCTAACTTTTGTAGTCGCTTCATTCGATGTTGCAAATAGTGTTCTTTCGGTTTGGCTTCCACCTCTTGTTGAGGTGTATTAAACTGGGTTAACATTGTTAATAGTTTTTTCATAGTTTAATATTCATTAGGTAATAAAATTGTTCTATCTACATTCCATATTGTAACTTCATCATCTTTAAAGTCGCTAAATTCAATGTATTGCTCTGCTATTATGTTATCGTTGCCATCTTCTGCGGTAACTTTAAATTCATTGTCCTTTACTCTTTGTAATTTCCATACCTGAAATGGCTCTGCTTTTACTTCTTTAGTGTGTTGATGGCTCAATATAACCTCAATAAGCCAAAAACATTGGTAGTCGGTGCATAGTTGATATACTCCCTCAGTCATAGTGTGTCCAAAGTTTAACCTGTGTTGGTCTCCTCCTCCAATAAAATGTTTATAGTTTTCGTTTGCGTTTTTCATAGTTTAGTTTTTAGTAATGTCATCAATCAGTTCTACTTCGCTTGGTTGGTATTCATCTTCGCTTAAAAAATCCTTTTCAGCTCCATCTACCTCACATATGTGCTGAGGTATGTATCCAGCCTCGTTGAATAGTTGACTGACTGAAAGGGTTATTGCGCCATCATCCTTTAATTTTTCTACCACCATTTTTGCAATAGATTTAACATCATATTCATCGGAGAAATACCAATTTATAAATGCGCTTTGCTTTACCTTGTTTTTGAAATTTGTTTCCATTGTGTTTTGTTGTTATTTGTTTATTAAAATGTTTGTGCTATTGTGTTTGCTCCCACTTCCCAAATATTTACGATTGTAGGCTCTTGATTCCAGTTGTTTTCAAATCCAAATGTCAGCAATACACTTTCAATATCTGCATCAGTTCTCTCCGTTAAGTTTTGGCAAACAATTAGCGTGTTGTTTAGTTGTATCTTGCCCACTAATAAAGGGAGTGCAAAGATTAATAAAAATACAAATGTTGATAAGGTGATTAATTTTTTTGTGTTCATAGTTAGTTTAGTTTTAGAATTATTAAAATGATTTTATATATTTTGTGTTTGCGTTTCCTATTGTTATTCCGTTTGGCTTGCATATTTCGTACATTGTGGCTTCAATTCCTCCGCAGCTTTCAGTTTCTATTTGTGGGGGATAAAGAAAATACTCTAACTTTTGTATTGCATTTCTTAAATATACAATGTCGCTGCCTATTTCCTTATCTATATTTACTCCTACTTGTACTCCAGTTCCATTGGTATAAATATCTTCTTTAAAGCCTGTTTTATAGCTTGTATTAATTATTCTTATTTCTTCCTTTGAAATGTACTTCTGCGCTGTTTTTAAATTACTTAAAATATCAGCTAATTTTTGTGTTTCTTGTTTAGTTAGTTTCATATTGTTATTTATTAAAATAAATTGATTTGATTGTTTTGTTTTATTGTACTTGGCTTTACTACTTCTTCAAATAGTTTTTTAGCGGCATCAAACGTGCTAAAAACTGCTTTCATTCCGTTCTTATGTATAGCTTCAAAGAAAGTATTTCTATTTGTTATATCTCCAATGTACTCGCCATTGTTGTAAATTGAAACGGTTTCTGGGTTAATTGTTTGTTGTATTTGCATTGTTTTATAGTATTGCTTTGTTTATAGCTTCTTTTGCTGCGTTTATTTGTCTTTGCCCTATTGCTCCCAATGGTATATCTTTAATACTATACTGCACGTCCTCCAATAAGTTTTGCAAGGCTTTCAATAAATTTGGCGCTGCTGCTATCAATTTACTATTTGCTTCCATTTCTTCGTTATCCTTATCAAAGTAAGGTATTAAAGCAAGTGTTTTGCCTGTTTCTTCGGTGTAAATTTGCCCATCGTTTGTGTGCCAATTTCCTTGTGTGTGTGTTGTGTTCATTGTGTTTAGTTTTAGTTTGTTAGTTGTTAATTAATCATTAAATTGATAATATACACTTCTTGCGATTGCTAATTGTTCGTTGTGAAATCTTTGCACTCCTATTTTCTTTCCTGCTAACTTTGAGCCTCCGTTAAATTGAGAGCCGAAAGTCAACCTTCTTTTGCTCGATTCCTCCCCAAACATTTCTCTCATTTTATCATCGTTTAAAACAATTCTTAATATTTCGTTTGATTTAATTGGTTTTGCTTCCATCTTCTTGTTAGTTTAGTTTTAGTTTATTAGTTGTTATTTAAATCATTCCTTCATCGCAAAATGAATAGTATTTTACAAGGTTTTGCCCGTTGCCTATAATTATATGGTCAACCACTTGTATATCCATCAATTTTGCTGCATCTTTAACCTTGTTTGTTATCTCTATATCTGCGCTGCTTGGTCTTGCCTCTCCGCTTGGGTGGTTGTGGCATAAAACTATTGCGCTCGCATCTAAATTAATAGCTGTTTTTAATATTATTTTTGTGTCTACTATTGTCGCTGTTATTCCTCCCTTACTTATAAATTCATCCTTTATTACTTGGTTATTCCTTTTCAGGTATACGCACCAAAACTGCTCGTGGTTTAGTCCTTCCAAATGGCTTAAAATATTATAGGCATCTCCGCTGCTTTTAATCTTTATCACTTCTTTAACTTCTTGCCTTCTCAATATTTCCTTTGCTGCTTTAAAAAACTGACTACTATAAAATTCTTCCTCAGCTCCTTTATAATTCAATATGTTTAATATTTCTGCATCTGTTAAGGCTTTAAGTCCGTATGTGTGCGCCTTTTCTCTTAAAATTTGTTTTTGTGTTTTCATTGTTAGTTTGTTTTGTTTGATTTGTTTATTAGTCCTTGTATGTAATATTGTGCCCAGTTATCAAAAGTCCATTTAGGCGTGGTCAATTCTGCGCTTTTTATAACTTCGCCATCTTCATAAATATATAAAATATGACTATTCCAGCTTATTGCATATTCATAACCTTTATATTGTTTGCAATTTTCTTTTATATATTCATTATAGCAATGTTGGATTTGTGCTTCGTGTCCTGATTTTGTTTTCATTGTTATTTTGTTTTAGTTGTTTGTTTAATCATTTCTAAATTAGCTTTTGCAATTAATAACATTTGCAAGTGAATAGCGGTTAACTCTTTTTCTTCGTTCCAATCTTGCTTTAAATCGTGTTGCGTGTCAATAGCTAATTCGTTTAGCTTTTCAATAATTTCTGTTAGTGTGTCCATGTTAGTTTTGGTTTATAGATATTAATAAAAATCTTTTAGCTTTGTTAAACTGGGTTAACCTTGTTAAGTCCAATTTTTGCTGCTGCGCTATTATCTTTAAAAAAGGCAATATTTCGCTCATCTTTACTCCTTTTGTTAGGTTGGTTTGTATTGTGTGTTTCATCTTTATTTATTTTAGATTGTTTGCCCTCTTAACTTCATTATATAGGCTTAAATAGGCTTCTTTTTTAGTGGTGTAGTAACTATTTCTGTCAAGTCCTTCGTTATCGTCTTTAATTCGGTCGGTTGCCTGTGTATTTGTTGAGATACATTTGTACTCTTTCCCTCTAAAAATTATAGTTACTTTGTTGTGTCCGTAACTTGAAAATAAAAAAGAAACATTTTTTTGTAGTTGATTTAGTGTGTTCATAGTTTTAGTTATTATTGGTTAGTACTTGGATTGGCAATACACTAAAGTAAAATCTTGCGTTATACATATCCATATTTCCCTTTTTCCATTTTTTTAATTCAGCATCTGTACGATAATAGAATTCTTGCCAATCTACGTTTGGTTTGAATGTTACAAGTACATCTGTCTGTACATTATGCCCATCAAATAACTGCTCAAAATCAAAATCAGATTCTTTGTATTCTGCTCCAAACAAATCTTCATTCATTCTTTGAATCAATTCTTCCTTAGAATGAAAAATTGTATTTATACCTATCATAAAATCGTGAAATGTCTCATTAGAACATCCTTTATTATAGTCATCCTTTTCAATTCTGCAGGTAACAGATTGTAATAAATAGCTTGTTAAATTTGTTGTAGTATTCATAGTTTTGTTTTTTAGTTGGTTTGTATTTATCCGTAAATTGATTTTGGGCAGTTGTTTAACTGGTTTTGTATGTCAATTATAAACGTGACATAGGCTAATGTATCTCTCAAGTTTTGCATCGAGATTTCTGCATATTCTTTTTGCTTGTTTTTAAGGTCTTCTTCCAATTCTTCTACTTCCAGCCAAGCACAATCACTTTGTATTAATAAATCATCGTGATACAAGTCAAAAAAACCTTCGTTATCATTGTTTAATTCATTATACTTTTTTTGAATTTCTTGCGCCAATTTGATGGCATTTTTTAATGTTGTTTTCATAGTTTAGTTATGTGAAGGTGAATAATAATTTTTTAATGGTGTCTTAGGGTATGCACTGCATTTTTTAGGTGTTTCGCAGGCAAACAATGTTAATGTTAAAAATAAAATTAGTAGTTTCATTAGTCAATTAGTTTATTGTATTTTTTTGGTAAATTGTTGTATGTTCTTATTGTGTGTCCACTTGTCCATTCGTTTATAAAAAATTCCTTTATTAATATAGCTTTTTTTCCTTCTGCGCTATGTAATAAAATAGTGCCTAACCCCAAACAGCCTTCTTCTATTTCCAGACATTCTCCGCCTAAATTATTGACGTATTTATAAATTAATTCTTCGCAAGTTTTTAAAGTGTAGTTTTTCATTTTGTTTTAGTTTTAGTTAGTTTGTAATTTGCAGTTTTTAGGATGCTGCGCCCCTTGTATTGTTAGTTTAAATATTTTTTAACTCTGCTTTTTTACAATTTTCTTTTTTGCTTGTTCTTAGTGTTATTTTGTTACGTTGGCAAAAATTATAAATTCCTTCATTACCTCCGCTCTCGTACTTTTTAACATCGTGTATTAAATTGGCTTCAATAAGTGCTTCAAAAGTTGATTGTTTATAAAAATCCCCATAACCATATTGAAAAGGCAAAATAATTGTTTTAGAGGTATTTAAACCATAGTTAAGACAAACCGAAGCCGAAAAATAACTATTTCCGTTAACCTTATCAAACCATTCATAAGCGTTAATGTCAATAGTTTGTATAATGTTAAGCGGGTTAATCTGGTTAGCCTTGTAAAGTTCTTTTAAAAACTTTTTACTTACTTGTTTTAGCTTTCTGTTCCAATACTCATAAATTTTATACTCTTCATTTGGCTCAAAGTACTCAGCTAAAATAAAAGGTATATTCTGAAGATTGCAGAAAATATTTTTAGTACTGCCAAAGCCTTGATTGATTATTAAAAATTGTCTTTGTGTGTTATCAATAGTTGTTTTCATTTTTTTAAAGTTTAGTTAGTTTACAAGGGAGCGAATATTTACTCCCTTGTTATTATTTATTTAAGTTATTTGAATTTTAAAAAATTTACTCTTCTTCTTCGTTCTCTTCTTCTTCTTCGTCAATTCCTATATTCTCAAAAATCCATTCACTATCAAACCAAAGTATATCATTTAATTGTGTATCGGTTAAACCATCAGGATAAAGTTCTTCAATTAAGTATTCAAAATCTCTTTCCTTGTTATGTTTTAAAATAGTTTCTTTTGTGTCTACAGCTCCGCTCCAAGCATCAAAATTTTGTAAATTTAAATTGTCGTTAATTAGTTTCATTTTGTTAAGTTTTAAAAAGTTTATATTATTTGTTTTTATTTATTAATTAATTTGTAATTTCATTGCCTAAGTAAAAGGAAGTTAAAATAGTTCCCTTTTCTTTAATTAAAGATGTTATTAAGGAATTATTTCTATAAATTACATAAGTAGTTGTTTGCATGCCGTATGACGTTTGGCGGGCTTCATTACAAACACCTTTGTAAGTTATTGTAGATTTGATATTATTTAAATTTTCCATGCTATAAAGTTTAAAAGTTAGTAGTTGTTTTGATTTGTTGATGCAATGATATAAGCATAAACAACACAAACCAAATTTATTTTTAAAATAAGTTGTAAAGTGCTATAAATCAGCACAATAATTTTTATAATTAATATAAAAAAGCAATAAAATTTGTGTTAAAAAACTGTTAAAAAAGAAAGTAAGCAAAGAAATAAAGACACAAAAAAAGCCACATTATTAAAATGTAGCTGAAAGCCTTGATACCAGAGGTTTTGAGAGATTGACAATAAAATAATCAACACTAATGATTAAAATTTAATCAAGGGTTAAAAGGTAGATAAGGCAAAGGTATAAAGCGAAAAAAACGGCTATTTAATACGGGTGCTTATACTGGTAACAGGCAACAAACCTTTTTTGATTCTGTTAGCGTTCCTCCTGTCTAATTTAAAACGTTTAATCTCCTCCCAACGTAGAAAGCTATCATATAAATATTGAGGGGTCGGGAGAGGTAAAGAAAGGATGTTATATATGTTAGAATAATAGTGTAAAGATATAGAAGCGTTATTTTGTCCCTTGAAGCAATTATCTAAACTACTTAATGTATAATTGATTCCTAAGGGCTTTTTGTTTAATTCCTTTACCAACATAGGTAAACTTATAGAACGTTCAAATAAAGTTACTTTAATAGGGTAAAATAAAGCCTTTTGAAATGAATAGGAGTAATTTCTGTAAGTTTGCATTCAATTATCCGTTTACAAACGTTTAAAAACGGTTAGTAGGCTATTATAGCTCCTTTTAAGGTGCAAATGTATTAATTTTATCCGTTTGTAAACGTTTAATGTCGGATAATGACGAAAGGGCAAAAAGTGTAGATTAATTTTATAAAACCCCGCTTTTTTTCTTAAAATCTTTATTAATCCTTCGACGAACATATTTGAAAAGGTATAATTTTTTAGGTTAATTGATTAAAGCTATGTTAATTTGCTGAGGCAAAGGACAAAGGAGCGCAATGTTTAGCTGATTTTATTACCAATGGAACAGATGGTTATAAGATAGGCAGCAACAACGAGCTAAAACCAATACAATAGGCAAGGGAGAAAGGATGAAGGGCAAATCGATTTCAGTTTTCAAATTCTGTTTGATGTTTGGGGGGTCATTTTGATTGGGGATGCTGTTTGCTGATGTGGGGCGGTTATACTCCTCTCTTATAGTCGTGACTAACATACTACCTTTGTATTAGCCTTTCCTACACGCACAGTTATTCTTTGCGTCTTTACTTCCTTTGTTATGTTTCTTATTAATGTTATCATGTTTTTATTTTCTTCTTGGCTACAAATATACTGATTTATTTATAATTCTTGATTACGTTCAATAGGTCGTTATCTGTTTTAATTAGTTTCATTTCTATTGCGTTAATAACAAACCTTTCAATTGATGCTATCTTTTTAAGCTGTTCTGATGATGCTAATTGCCTTGCCCCTGTTATATGCCTTCCGAATACTCTTTCGTTTATTGCTTTAGCGTATTTAGCGTAATCTGGATTATTTATCAATGACTTTATAGCTGTGTTCATTGGCATATATTCTGTTCCTGCTTCTATGCGGTCAAATATTAAGGTATCAGTTATGAATATAATTGTTTTAGCCCACAGTAAAGGATTTAACTCCATAGCAAGCAATACCCAAATGTAAGGGTCTGCCATTACTGTTTTGTTTATTCCTCTGCCTGTTGTCTTATAAAGCCCTAATCCCTTTAGTACTTTTGTAAGCCCCTCTTTATTAACCATTTCCATAAAACCCAATCGGTCGGCTTTTATGAGATTCTTCTCTTGCAGTAAGGAAAACACCCTTTCTCTTGTCATTTCAGTATTTAGAATGTCGGCTACTTTTCTGTCGCTCCACCCATGTTGCCATCTTGCTGTTTCGTATGCCTTTTGCAAATCAGAAACAGATAAGAACTGCTCCTTAGTGTTTTGCCTTATTGTTATTCCAAATAAGTTGCGGTCTGGCGATTTCATTACTACATTTGATTGCATAATATTGTATTTATAAATTTGTTTGCACAAGGATAAATAATTATATCGATATATGCAAATTATTTAGAATAATTCTTAATAAGGCAGTTTTACACTTTAGCTGGCTGTTTAAGTATCTCGTTTATTTCGTTTATTTGAACGAGGTTGTCGAGTTTACGAAATAGGTTAGCGTTGAACCACCAGTTATTGTTAGATTTGAATGTGTAGTTACAATGTAGGCACAGCATTTCTTTGTATGCTGACCTTATGTTTATGTCTACTGTGAACATTTTGCATTTGCAGGGTGATTGTTTGAGTCCTATGCAGGTGAATACGTCGCCTTCTTTGTAAGTGTTTTGGCTGTGGCTTTTTATTGCTACTATGTCATCGCCTATTGTGTAGTCTATTGTCATATTACATATTTTCGTCAAGCAGTTTATTTACTTCCATCCAAGTTTTTTTTGACTTAAAGTAGACATCCATTTCGCTTGCACCTGCTTTCTCTCGTGAAAAGTACAACGTACAACCATACAACGAGGAATCGTCCTTAAAAAAGTAATACCCCAGAAAATCAATCTGATTAAACGTGAACATTACACAACCATTGTATTTTACTTTAACTCTACCGTTGTAAATTTCAAATGTGTACTTGTGTGTCCTTTCCATAGTTTTATTATTTTGTAGTCGCAGATTGCGACCTTATTCATATTATTTCTTTTAATCTATTGTATGCTTTCTCTCTTATGTTCCAATACATATCGAATAGTGTTTTGTCCATTCGGAAGTCTATTTGTTCTGTTGCTTTATTTCCTTTTATTATGAAGCAGATTCCCTTGTCGTTTTCAAGGAGTTGGTTCATCTTTGAGTTGGCAAGTTCTATGTCTTTGCTTATCTCGGCTATTGTGTCTGATAGCTTTATTGACGATTGTGTCATATTATTAGTGTGTTTTTATTCGCTTATCTCCTTACTGTTTGTTGTATATGCGATACTATTGGCGCATATACGGTAGTTACCTGCAAGTGCTACGATACTACTACTATTGAATATTTGTGGGAGAAAATTTAAAAAGTTTTTCCACCGCTTTTTTACCTTTATCATTGTTAGTTAAATTACTTGATACTTCTTGCAACCATACACATTCAAAATCAGCAGGTGCATTATATTCACTCACAAAAATTTTATGTCCTTGATTCGCTTTAATCCTACACCAATCCCAAAATAATTCATAATTAAATCTCTCATATACGCCATTCACTTTGTATTTTTCTGTTTCTCCATACGGTATATCACAATATATAATTGAATTGTTTGGTATTTCCAATTCATTGTAATCACAGCAAAAGAAATCTACATTTTTGATGACTTCTACTTGTTTCTGTAAGTTATTAAAGTGTTCTGTCCAATAATCTCTTTTCCCTTCATTATCTCGCCTATAACCTCTAAAAAATTTACCTCCATAACTATTGAAGCCAACATATCCAATTAAATGTTTTTCGTAGTCTTTAAAATTGTTTTTAATATTATTATATTCATCTTCACTCACATATTTTGGTGGAGTCCATCCATTTTGTAGTGCTTTAAATAACGAAATAACATACTCGTTTTTATCTCCACCAATTCTATCCCCTTGCACCTTATCAATAATATTCGCACCTCCAACAAAAGGTTCAACCCAAGTTCTTTGTCCTCGTTCTTGTAACATTATCGGTAGTATTTCTTTTGCTATCCGATTTTTACTTCCCATATATTTCATACTCTAAAACTTTTTAAATTTTCTTTTCGTTTACAAATAAAAATCCTGCTAAATAAACCGCACCAGCAGGTAACACAGTATTTGCGCCATTAAAACGAGCGCAAATACCCATACGTTATAAGAAATATTATTTTTTTGCCAACGCTTCAAAGACAATCTGCTTCGGAAGTAAATCTTTGCAAATATACACACTTGAAAACGGTGGATTTAAACTTGGTTTTTGGTCTGCGTAACTTTTAAAATAGCTAATTCGCTTATCAAAATACATTATTTCAAAGTCATTATTTTTGAACATTGTAAATCGTTTTTGGCTTTCAAATATTCCTACCACTCCAACAAGCATTGCAAAGGGAATATCCAATTTAAATAAGCGTTCAAAAACTTCTGCTTTTAATGAATAGGGTGGATTTGAAATAATGTAATCCGTTTGCACTGGTGCATCTTCGGTAAAGAAATCCATTCCTGCCTCAATGTGTGTCCAATGAACATTGTGTCCTGCCTTAATTAGCAATTTTACAAAGTTACTTTCGTGTGTATCAAATGGACACCAAATGTTGCTACTTGGTTTAATGTATTTCAATAGCGGTTCAATCGCATAATTTGGAGTGTAAAATTCATCATTTGGATTTACTTCTCCTTGCTTTTCAGCTTTGTTTGTTATTAAGTCTAATTTCATAATTTATAAATTGGTTAATTGCCCACGCACAAAAAAAATAATACAGCGTATAACAGCGGTTTGGCGCAAGCTACTCCACCGCACAATGCCAACGCTTCGTAGCCATCGCCAAGCCGCAAAACATTACACCTCCGACATAACTCTATAGCTTAACTCCCCATCAAACTTAGCCTGACTTATTGCTGTCTTCACCTTGTCGTACCTTGCACTCTGCCTCTCCTCAAAGGTTTTGTTCTCCCTTACCTTCTTTAGTATTGCCCTTACGGTCTTATTGGCGGTGTCTGTGTTGCAGTTTAGTATTCCCTTTACTGCTGCTATTCCTAATACAGTATAGGCTTCGTATATCTGTTCCTCCTCGGAGTTTAAGAGTGCTGTGTTTTTCATTTTATTCCAGCCCTTGTTTTAAAGTCGTTAAGTATCTCTATCAGTTCATCAATACTGTCAATAGCCCATCGTTCTGTTTCAAATACTATGTACTTACCGCTACCTGCATCATCAGTAAATATTTTTAACTCTTGAGGTGAGTGATTTCTGTCGCAGCTATCTTCCTTTTGAACGTATGTTACTTTTACATCTTCTACTTCAAATTTCATTGTAACAAACTTTTAGGTGTTTTCTTTGTGTTTAGCTTGTATTTCTTTATGCTTCCAGTAGTCCTGAAACGTGTTTTGAACGATACTGTTCTTTCGTCAAAGACATATCCTTGTACTTTCATATTGAAAACTTTTGCGCTAAGACGCATACTTCCTGTGGCTTTAAAGCACGACAATGCGTCTACTTCCTCGCCTGACTTAAATAGTTCAATTACTGATTGTTTCTGTGTCATTTTATTTCTATTTTAAATTGTAAATTTTCTTTTTATTGTATAATATATCAATATCTAAAAAATTAGGAGAGTAAGACCATTTGTTACCATACGAACGTCTTGATAATCCTATTAAAGCGTTTGCGATTGCACTTATACATGCTTCTGAGTTTATGTTATTTTTAATAAATTGAAATGCTAAATCCCTTGATGCAAATTCATTAATAAGAACACCGTTAAGTGAAAATTGGTACACCTTTTTAGAAAGTGGGTTATTTTCACCTTTTATACCCAACATAGGTCGATTGGATTTTCTGCCTAACACATGAAAAGAATGTAATTGATTTTCCGAATGAGTACACCATTCTAAATTAGAAAGTTTGTTGTTTGATGGGTTTCCGTCAATATGATTTACCTGTGACTTGTTTAATGGGTTTGGGATAAACGATATTGCAACAAGTCTATGAACAGAACAATTCTTTACACTGCCATTTATATAAATATTTACTGCTAAATACTTTCTTCGATAAGAAGGCAAAATTAATAAACCGTTTGATTTCTTTCTAAAAGACATCACTCTGCCTAAATTGCTTACTTGATATAGCCCTTCGTAACCAACTACATCCTTCCAAATTTCTTCTGTATTTTCCATAATAAAAATATAGTCCCCTACGCTAAATGGCTTATTAATCACACCGTAAGGAGTAACTACATTTAGTTTCGGGGAATGTTTTTTTATTTGAATTTTCAAAGTGTAATTAATAAGCGATGCAAATATATAAATTAATTTTTAATTACAAAACTTTTATTTCTATTTTTAATTGTGGATTTTCTACTGCTAACTTAATCTTCTCGTATAACTCTCTTGTTATTGCCTCCTGACCTACCATCTCCTCTAACTTGTTTATTCCTACCTTTCTCGTTGCTGCTATTGTCCGTAGTAAATGCTTCTCAATTACTTTTGGTGTCTTTAACTCCCTAAAGAAATCTGTTAGTTCTGCTAAGGTGAAGTCAATCTTCCTCTCCATTCCTTTCCTTTAGACCACCTCTCTTTACCTCCTCAATAACATTGTAGTAGTACATAGCCTCAACCTCGTTGTAGCCCATTTCTTTTATGCCAGCTATGATGTCTAACTTGCTGTACATTGGGTTTAGCTTTTGCCTTACCGCTGTGCAGAATAACTCCTTTCTTACTTGCCTGTAGGGGAACATAAACTCTCTCCACTCTTTAGGTTTCTTAATTTGCTCCATAAAACATTGCCCTCCTTTGATGCATAATTTTTTTGTCTACTTCTTTCATTGATAATGCTACTCTATACTCTCCGCTGGAGTTTGATACTATACATTGGTCTGGATTATTTTTTAACATTTCTATTGTGTCTATGCTGTAAAATATTGCGTGATGAATTATAAAGTCTGAACTTTCTAATGGTATAGAACTGCTCATCTTACCCATAGAACCTTCCCTGCAATACATAATAGGCAGCACAAGTCTCATACATTTTCAAGTTTACTTTCCATAGTTAACTTTTATATCTGCGGTTAAATTTGTTGTGTAGAACTCACTCCTTTCTTCTTCGGTTAATGGTGGTATACGATTCGATACGTTAATATCCGATTCGATACGCTCCTTTAGCCATAAAAAAACTACATACGAAAATGCACTTTGAAATTTTTCTTTAAATTCTTCTTCTATTTCTTTCCAGTCCATTGTTAATATATTTTAAAATATTTACGTTTTTTATTTACTATCCTTCCGTAAAAGCAAAACAGATGCCCATTGCTGTGTTTTAAACGAGGTAAAAATATCGCCTCTATCAATATCGCTAAAAGAATAATGAAGTATATCATAGGACAAAAATAATGTTTGTACTTTTATTATCCAAACTGTTTGTGTTATTTAGAATTAGTTTAAATTAAAACAGCTCGTCTTCGGTCATCTCTCTTGGTACAAAACCTCCATTGTTGACTTGAATGCTTGGTCTGTCAAAGTCTGCGTTAGGCTTGATGGTTGGTTCAAGTGGCATTGTTTGTTGGGTAGGCAATATCCTTCTGTCCCTTATTGGGTTGAATCCATACTCATCCTCAAAGCCAGCACCATCAATTTGCAGTTTTAACTTAAAAGGGCTGTCCTTAAATGTTCTCTTGCCTCCTGTTTCCATTTCCTTTATCTTCTGAACGTGAATTTGTGTCCACATCCACTTTTCTGGGTGGTCTGCCATACGATGAACCACCATAAAGTTGTCTGCTTTATTTGGGAACTTTCCTCCGCCTTCCGCATCAGCTTTATTTGGCGGCATTGAATATCCAAAGTCTTCGTGTTCCTTTCCGTAGGTCTTCCTTAACGCCTCTGATGCAGCGTGGACGTTTAAAGTTATACCCATTTTTGTTTGAGTGATAAACAGTTTCATATCTAACATAGCCTTGTAGTCATATTGATGTTCATTGTTGCTGTCTTTATGTAAAACATTGTATGGCTCAATAATAAACCTGTGGTAATGCTTTTTCTTTAGCATCTTTTTACCAATTGCAAGCATATCTTTGTAAGTATAAGCTACATCGTTTCTTATAATGGCAAAGTGTTCCTCAACCCAAGACATTGCCTCGCCTCTTTCAAGAACTCCCATTTTTTTAATAGGTTTGGCGGCATAAAATTCCATTAATTTGTATTTTAACATACCTACATTGTTCTCTCCTGCAAAAACTATGTAGCTTTTGTTGTTAAAGTAGCAATCAAGCACAGCAAGAAACCAAGTTAATACAGACTTTCCAGTATTGTCGTGTCCTAAAACCATATCCAAAGAAGCATCTTTAAATCTCCAATACTCGTCTAATTTTTCAAAGCCTGTGCTGTCTGCTATCTTAAAAGTTCCATCTATTTTTTGATTGATAAATGTATCGCAGTCTTCCTTTGTTGCAAGAAAGTCAAAGTTATCATCTTCAAGGTTTATCTCTGTCTTGTTTAGGTATTCAGGCTCTTTTTTTTGCTTATTGTCAAACTTACTATTTTCTGGAGTAAAACTTCCGTAACCCTCCTTCAATAACCACTTAGCACATTCAGAAAAATCATCATTGAACTTTAACTTTGCTAAAACTTGTGTTGCATTATACCCTCTGTCTTGGCTAAATTCAGAAGAAGATGTAAAAACATAGAATATTCTCTTTTCTTCGTTCCAATCAGCACTCCACATTCCTGTCCCTTGTGGTCTTAGCAATAAATTCTTAGCACCGTTTCTTAACTTTACAACCCAACCCTCCATTTCTAAAAAACTTAGCACATCTCCACGATTATTCCAATCATCAAATGGTGACACGTTATCTAATAGCGTTTTTTGCTGTGTTTTGTTAACTGTGGCAGCTTCAAATACCTCGTTGAGTGTTCTTGCACACACGAACAAAATTTCTCTCTCTAATGCGCTTAAAATCGATATTTGATTTAAGTCGCCATAAATCACCTTGTAGCCATTGCTCGGAGTGACCATAAAATAACCTCCCTCACCACGAGTTTCGATTAAAACCCTGATTTTATCCTTTGGATTCTCTGCCTTTTCTGCTTCTGTGGTGTGCCTGTTGGCAAGTTTTTTATTTCCCTCAATGGTTTCACAACGATAAACAAAATGATAGCCTCCGCTTGGAGTAGACTGGACTACAAGCTTCTTCAGTAGGTTTTTATCAAGCTCGTTTATCAGATTTTTGTAGTTGTCAAACAAGTTTCCTGTTAGGTCATACTTGCTGTCAATGTCAATGCACTCAACACCACCGCTAACCTTTCCACAAACAATTCCTATGCCGATGCAACTGCTGAAACTTGGCTCAATCAATTCTGTTTGGTTCTTCTTCCAACTGCCTATCGGTAGTTTCTTTTCTCCTATCGGGATTATACTCAATCCGCTTTGGTAGTACTCTTTTGCTGTTTGTATCATATCGCATCCTCGAAATTAACTACTGGGGTTACTAATTTTGGCATCTGAATACCTTTTTGCAATGGAATTTTTGGTGGTGGCTCACTACTTCCCCCATCTCCGAATTGACGCTTTAGCCAGCTTCTCATTGTCAGATTTAAGTTATCATACTTGCTTAAAAAATCCTTTTTTGCCTCCATTGCAAAACAAACTTCCTTGAACTGCTCGGCAGAATACTTGCTTCTTATCTCCGAAAGTTGCGTGGCGGTAAGAGGTTTTTTTATTTTTAACAATTTTGGAGAATTTTCAGCCGCCCAAGATGAGTAGTGGTTGAACCTATCAATTTTACTTTGAGAGATTGATGGCTTAACCGAAGGTGAAAGTGTATGTACATTTTCTACTTCTTCTTCTTCTTCTTTTTCTTCTTCTTCTTCTTTATTGCTTTTTTTCGTTATCGTTTCGTTAAACGGAATTAAACCGACCGCTTTTTCCTCCAATGGTATCAAGGCTTTTGGACGACCTCCTTTTTTGCCATTTTTTGAATTAATTTTAGAAACGTGTTTTGCAGTTATTAATTGCTCGTCTAAAAAAGCTATTGAAATTAACCCATCAGAAACCGAAAAAAAGCCACCGCTTAATTCCGCTAACCGTTCGCTTTTAATTCGCTTTTTCATTTCATCAAAAGTTATTTTGCCATCTCTGTTCCAATAAATGGCACAAACATTTATAAAAATACCTTGAAGTTCGTAATCTTCGTAGATAATATCTCCAGTCAACCACTCTGTTGCTGTAAATTTAAAGTAGGGGAAGTTTGCAGCCATATTGATTAGATATTAGATTTTAAAGTTTCTATTCTATCTACACAAGCAGTCTTAATGTTTGCCTTTGGATTTGTGTTTCCCAAAAACCACTCTAAATAACCAAGGTCAACACAATCGGCTATCAAAGTGCCTTTGTATTGACCAAAATAAAACTTAGGTTTAGAATACGATATATTCTTGATGAATGATTGACAGTTGTTGCAGGTTGCTACATTTTGTCCATTTTTTAATTCTGTAGAGTAGTCATTCTCTGCCCCACATTTTTTGCAAACTATTGTTTCCATAAAGTAAAAATGCCGTTAGATGAAAGTCAGAGGTTTCAAATAACAGCTATTTTATTAATATTTTTATATTGGTTAGCTCTGACCCTAATCCGCTGCAAACATAAAAACAATTTTCCGAACTACAAAATATATTTCAACTATTTATATTCAATCTAAATAGATTATTCTTTATTCCGATATCAAATAAAGGATTTATATTTGCAGAAATATGTATTAAAAATAATACGTTAACAGCTAAAAACTAATTTAATGAACGATGGAAGCGACACTAAAATTTAATTTACCAGAGGAAAGGGAAATTTTTGAAATTGCAGTAAAGGCAGGTGCTATGTATGAAGTTTTGTGGGATATAAAACAACTTTTTAGAGATGAGTTGAAGTACAATGGAAACCTTACTGAAAAAGAAATTGAATTAACGGAAGGCTATCAAAGTAAGTTTTTTGATTTATTGCACGACAATGGAATATTTTTGGATAAATGATAATTAATTATTAACATTGTCGATTGAGTTTAAATGTAACTTTGAAAAAACTGTAAAATGAAGAAAAGCCAACTAAGAATTGACGTAGAGCAAGACTTGTTGTCAATGAAAGAGCCTTTGGACATGAATTTTTTTCTAAAAAAATACAAAAAAAGAAAAAGCTACCTGCGTGATATTTCTTTTAAGAACTACATTTGGATGTGGAATGTTGAGATGAAAAGAAAGTCTGAGAAAAAAGAAATTCCAAAGGTAGAAAAAGTAAAAAAGGCAGTTGAGGAGATAATAAAGGACGACTTAAAGTTAATACGAATAAAGGCAGAGCATAGCGAGTACAAGAAGAAGTACGAAGCATCTTTAAAGGAGTTAGAAATGGCAAATCTAAGGTTTGACGCTTTAGTTCAGATAAAAGAAGAAGTACAAATAAACGAAATAGAGCCATTGTTAAGTCAGCACGACAAGCACGAGGGTGTTCCTATCATATCGTTATCTGACTGGCACTTTGAGGAAAAGGTAGAGGCGCACACCATCAACGGACTGAACGAGTACAACTTAGAGATAGCGGCAGAGAGGTGGAGCAAGTGCATTCAAAACTCTTTAAAGCTTGTAGCAAAGGAAAGACACACTACAGACATTGAGCAGGTAGTAATTTGGTTAGGAGGTGACTTCATAACAGGATACATACACGAGGAGTTGGTAGAGAATAACTATTTAAGTCCAACACAAGCCACAAGGTTTGCAAAGGAGAAGATAATCACAGCATTAAACTTCTACAAGAGGCACGGAAAGTTTAAGAAGATAACAGTAGCGTGTAACTATGGTAACCACGGTAGGACAACACAAAGACCAAGGATATCGAGTGGCTACAAAAACTCCTACGAGTGGATGATGTACCAAGACATAGCAGACTACTTCAGCAACGACAAGATGTTTACCTTTATCATTGCCAATGGAGAGTTTAACTACCTAAAAATGTTTGACAAGGTAATAAGAACATTCCACGGTGACTCAATCAAGTTCAATGGAGGGATTGGAGGATTGACAATACCTTTGATAAAGGCGATAGGTAAGATGAATCAACAGATACAGGCAGACTATAACTTTATGGGTCACTACCATCAATTTTGGGAGGCAACTAAGGACTGCTTGGTAAACGGAAGCGGTATAGGATTTGGTACATACGCAATGTATATAAAGGCGTTACCCGAAGAGCCTATGCAGGGTTTTAAGATGTTAGACAGCAAGCATGGGTTTACAACTAAGTTAGCAATAAGATGTAAGTAATGAACTCCACAATAAAACAAAAGACTCCTAAGCAAAAAACTTGTCTATGTCCTTGTGGCGAGATGTTTGTACCTAAGGGTATGGAGAAGCACATCAGCCAAAGTCATTATGCGAGGTGGCTGAGAGAAACGGAGGCAGGTCAGAAGGTAATAGCTAAGAAGATTGAGAAGGCAAAGAAGCAAGTAAAGGATAAGGAGAAGAAAGCCGACAAAGAGTTAAAGGACAAAGTAACTAATTGGAAAAAGAAATTGCAGCAAAAAATAAACGAAATAGTAAGGCTTATTGATAAAGGGCAGTTATGTTTAGCAAGGCAAATAAACGCAGGTCAACTTCATGGAGGTCATGTATTTTCATCGGGAGCAAATAAGAATTTTACATATAACGCTCATAACATTCACAGACAATCAGCACAAAGCAACCATTGGCAAAATGATGATGCCTTAATGAAAGAGGGATTAGAAAGGGAGTATGGCAGAAGTTACCTATTATTTGTTATTGGATTAAAGCAAACTCCCGTTCCAAAATACTCACAAGAGGAATATCAAATGTTTTACTCATTGGCTTGCGGCATATCCAACCGACTAAAGAAAGCAGAAAAGGAGTATAATTTGGAGGAAAGAATTGAACTTAGGAATCAGATTAACCTTGAATTAGGCATTTATTCAGAAGAATATTGTATTTTTGTAAACTAACTTAACAAACAAACCAAATGGAAACACCAAACAAAGAAACAAAGTACATAGTAGGTATTGATGCGGCAGACCCAATTGTGGTACAGCAGTTAAGCACTAACGGTCATATAACGCCATCCTTTAAAAAAGAAATGGAAATGGATGGTGAGTTAATAATTATTTGGGAAACAGTAAGGATTGATAGCTAAATGCACACATATCAAAACATAAACGACCAGAGTAAAATATTGTTTTTATCAAAAGAAACACATAAGATAAAAACTGATGCTAAGGGAAAGCAGTCAAAAGTAAAGTTAGATGAGGATATTTTAAAGTTCAAGTACATTGAAGCAGCAGAAATAAAATACCTTGAACATCAAAGTAAATTAGGGAAAGAACTTGACATTAAGAGAAGTGAGTTTGAAAGATTGGTTAAACAAAAAATGTTTGTAAAATGCTAAACGAAGCAGAAGTAAAGGAGTTAAAGAAACTCTCAGTAGAGTTGAGAGAAAAGGTGGAGGCTATGTTTAGCAGTCCTTATTACTTAGGATTTGAGGCATTGAGTTCACAATTTCAAGCCTACTGCAATGAGTTAAAGGAGAAGCCTTTTACCATAGAAACAAACGAGGACTTTAGTAAGTATGCAGAGTTTGACAATTCTGACAGAATTATTATGGCTATTTCCTCAGCAGCAAGGGCAAAGGCAGAAACAGCGTTAAAGATAAGTAAGGAAATACCCGACATGGCTGAGGCTATAGTTGGTCTACAGATGAAGTTAAGTCCAGACGAGCAGAAGAAGATAGGACTAATAACTACCACAACCGACATACGAAAGATAGCATTGAATGGCGAATAGAAAAAAGCTTTACTCTGTTAAGTTAGATGGCACAAATTCAGATGGTGAGGAGGACTATCTTTACTACGATGTTTACGAGCCTATAGATGGAGTACACGACATATTAAACGAGGGGCTGCCAAAGAAAGAGCAAAAATGGATTAAGCCTATATTCCCAATATTTGAGGACTGCACCAAGCAAGAAAACATATCAATATACAAGAGGGAGATAAGGAGAATAAAGCACGGTGTTTACTTTTGGAACAATGGAAAGTTAATCTATGTAACAGGAGTTCACTATGCAGGTATGGTTCATTGGAAGTTAAAGGAATCAGACACAGACTACTTTAGGTACACAAGAACACAGAGGGATATATTCTACTTTATGGACTTGTGCGTTAAAGACCCTAAGTGCGTAGGTGGAATTATATTCTCGTTAAAACGCTTAGGCAAGTCTGAGATAATGCAGTTGGAGATGTTTGTCGATGCCTTATTAAGTGAGAAGGGCAGGTACACATTCCAAGCATTGAACGACAAGGAGGCAAAAGAAAACTTTGCCAAGACATTTTATGCCAACGAGCATTTACACGAAAGCCTGCCGATAACAAAGTTTGATGAAACAAAGAAGTCTATTAAGAACAGGGACAGGGACAACCTAATTGTTTTCAGTAGGGAGACAATGACCGATGGTATCATTTGGACAGCAGTAGACACAAAGACAAGCACAGACAATATTGACTTTGGAGTTAAGCCAACAAAGCTAAGTGGTATCCAAGGTAAGAAACTAAAGAGGGCTTCTCTTGATGAGTTTGCTTCATTAGAAAGAAAAGATGAAATGACTTTGGAGAACTGGCACTCTAAGGCTTATGCACAGGCGACAGAGGATAGTGGGTCAAGGGTTGTGGGTAAGATTTGGTTGATTGCCACAGCGGAGAACATAACAAGTGATAGTCTGTCTGAGTCACAGCAGATATGGAACGATAGTGCGCCAAATAAGATTGATGCAAATGGCTTTACTCCAAGTGGGCTAAAGAGAATGTTTATACCATTTTACTTAGGAGGTAGAGGCTCTGACTTTATGGATGAGTATGGTGACCCAAAGATTGAGAAGGCTATTAGTTTTTGGGAAAACAAGATGGAGTCGTTAAGTGATTCGGGAAAGGTTTTATATTCCCATCAAAACCCAAGAACCATTGAACACGTCTTTGACATAAACAGGGACAATGGACTTGAAGCCGATGTAGTAGAGATACTAAAGCACAGGCAGAAGCAAATATTGCTAACTCCACAGTTTAAGCATACAATAAAAAGGATTGACGGACAGATAATAGTTGACCCAGCCGACAGCAAGGAGAGTGATGGTCAGTTTACCTTTGAAATGTTTGAGCCACCATTAGAACACCACTTATATAGAATAGGAGTCGATGCAACAAGCACAGCAAAGAACTCCACCAACAAGAATGCAAAAGGTAACGAGTTGGGGAAGGAGAAGTCAAAGTTTGCGTTAGTAGTCCACAAGATAACTGGCGACAATCAGTATGTAGACGTAGCCAACTACTTTGTAAGACCTGAAAAGAGGCACTTAGTAGAAAAGGCTGCATTGTGGCTTTGTATGTACTATAATAAGTTTGGTGGGGCAAGGGCATACCCCGAAAGAAATGCAAGTGCAGGGAGTACCTTAACAGACTTATTTGAGGGCGAGGGACAGCAGAGAGTATTACTAAGGCAGTTAAGGAGTCACAATACCGACAGGCTAATAGAAAAGACAGGAGATGCCTATGGTATTTACATTGATGGAAACAATAAGGACTACCGAACATCAGTAATGAACAAGTACCTTAGGCTTTATGGTCACAAGATAAACTCATTGAGGCTTATAGACAACCTATTGATTTATGGAACGGACAACTCGGATTTAGCTGATGCCTATGGGGTAGGAAACTTGGCTTGTGGAAACTTTGAGCCAGACAAGCAGGTAAAGGCAGCAGCTCCGAAGCAGCCTAATGAGCGTTTGACTTGGCAAAATGTAGGCGGTCAATTGAAGCAAGTATGGGTAAAAGAATAATGTATTAAAAAACACATTGCAAGTTCAAATATTGTCTTATTTTGTACTTGATGATAAATTTAGACGTACCTGAACACGAGAAAACTGACGATTGGTACTTAAAGATTGGCAGATACTTTGCCACCTTTTACAATCTACCAATATTTCCTTATCCCAATAAGGAGACAGCATTGACTCCTGTTGATGAGATGAATCGTTGCTTTCTTTATTATTATGGTCAGCAGGGAGCAGCAAGAAACTTCCCAGTAATCCAAGACACAATCCTAATGGAGTTGCAGTCGAGGAACAATCAAATATTTCAGTTAGTAAACTCTCTTCACGGAAAGATGAGTGAGTTTATGGCTAAGTTCAATATATCTACAGAATTGTTAAGTGCAGATGCAAAGACAAGGAGAGATATATTCAAGCAGATGTTAATTTTCACAGTTGACAACAAAGACTTCCTTGAAAAGATAAAGGAGCTTGGAGTTACTTTCAACCCATTGCCAGAGAACATTGTTTTAAGTTCAAGGGAAGATGTGGAGGAGTATATGGACGTAAGCTATAGGGAGGAAGGAGCAGAGGTAGCAGAAAATTTAGCTAAGGCAATCATAAAGATAAATGACTACGCTACATTAAAGACACAACAATTTTTAGATGTAGTTATTTCGGGACTGACTGGCTGCGACAGATACATTCAAAACGGTATATTAAAAGAAAAGATTTGCGCTCCTCAGTCATTGATATTAGACTTTAGAAGCAAGAGCAACAACGCATATAACGATGATGCTTGGTTTAGGGGATTTTGGGAAAACCTTATAGCTCCCGATGCTATACTTGAAAGATACGGAGATAGCTTAAGTGAGGAGGCAATAAAGGAAATAAAATCGTTAAGCACACAGCAGACAACATCACAATACTACGCAACATTTACACAAGTGTACCCACAGTCGCCAACAACTTATTACAATTGGTGGCAGGGAAATGGAAGCTACCTAACAGGATTAAGTGTAGCAAAGATTTACTTTAAGGCAAGAGTAGACTATAGGTATAAAACCAAAAAGACTCGTTCAGGCAGCATCATTGTAAAGGAAAACGACTACAAGGACGGCAAGCCTGTTATTGAGAACATGAACCGAAAGGGAATGGTTACAAACTACCGATGGCATCAAGCTACAATCATAGGCAACAAGTGGGTGGTAGACGCAGGCTTAGTTCCCAATGCGATATACGAACAATTAAAGATTAGTGAGCAAGAGTGTCCTGCAACCGTATTTATAGACAACTATATGGGCGGCTATTACAGAAGTAGAGTAAGTAGAATGACGGACTTACAAGACGACTACAACCTTGCAACAATAAAAAGAAAGGCAGCAATGATTAATGATATGGGTATAAACTATATCATAACCAATGCAGGGGAGGACAGCAACACCTCCGTTAAAAAGATATTCCAAGACTTTAACAGTCAGCACATGACTATGCTAAAGAAGGACTTAGACTCAAACCCAGACTTAGTTCAGATGAGGTTTGCAGAAGTGGTTGACTTTACAAAGTCCCTTACAGTAGTAGGTGTCTATGAGAACATAATGGCATCTTTGGAGAGGGAGATGAGTAAAATGATGCACTTACCTGATGTGTCACAAGGTTTACAGCAGTCAGTAATTGGCAAGGGAGTACAGCAAGCCACAACGAACTTAGCGGCAGTAGGAGTAGCACCATTGTTCAATGGATTTATAAACTACATACAGAGGGGCATTCAGTTGTCTGCCAATATGCAGAAGTTAGCATTTTGCGCTGATGATGTAGACGAGGAATACCCAAGAATGATATTAGGTGACAGGGGTTATGAGTGGTTAAAGTCGGCAGTAATGGACTCCTTTGAGCATTTAGGAATTTACATAAACCCTTACGACCAAATAGACGAGGCTAAGTCACAAGACTTAAATATGATGGTTCAGGCAGCCTTCCAAAACGGACTGTTAGACTTCAACGATGCTATCAAGCTAAAAACTATGACAAGCTATCGTCACGCTTTAATATACCTCAACAGAATAACCAAGCAAAGAAAGATGGAGTCCCAAAAAGCGGCAGAGCAGCAAAGAATGGACAGCATGGCTATGGCGCAAGGTAACATTGAAGCAGGAATGGAAGCTAAGAAGATACCAGCACAGGCAGTTGTTCAAGCAAAAACAATACAAGCACAAGCCACAAGCCAAGACAACGAGAGGACAAACGCAACCAAGAAAGAAATGAATGACTTGCAGCAACAAGTAAAGTTGTTGACTAAGCAGATGGAGCAGGTGACTAAAAAAGAGTCAACTACTTAGAATTTTCTTTTTCAAAAATTTCTTTAGCCTTACTTTCTTCTATGTACCCTTTTTCAATAAAGTGGTTTAATATAATGTTAAGGGTTTCTTTTTTATAGGACTCAGCCAGTAATCCATATATAGGGTGCTTAAAGAAAATAGAGTATTTAAGCATTGTACTAAGGGATGGGTCAAAAGGCTCACTCTTTTCAAGTTGTTGAATTGTAGCCCTGTTAACATTTGCATAAGCCTCCAAGTCGCTAAATGGAATACCTTTATTAAGTCTAAGTCTAAAAAATATATCGGGGTTTGTAAATATTTTATTTATACCTGCGTATTTAGGAGCGTAAAAGTAGTCACCATCTTCAAGTTTAGCAGACTGAATAGTATTGATAAATATTTCAAACAATTCGCTGTTGAGCATAAAGTGGTTTGTGACATCAACGCCATTAGAAAAGAAGCCAATCTTTATATCGTCTTTATTTTTAGATATGTTTAGCCTACTTAACACCTTTGGGAAGTTACTCTTGTTGTTGGTTATTAATTTCCTAAGTAACGCTGTGTTAATTTGCCTTTCCATCTAATATGTATTTAAAAACATACAAAACTAACTCTTTAATCTCAATTTTGCAAACAAATAATCAAAATGACAGAAAATCAATTACAAACCCCAGCCGATGGAAAAGCATTTCTTTTAGAGATGCAAGCGAAGTTAGATGTAGAAGCAGCAGCAAGAGAAACAGCCGCAGCCGCACCACAAACACCTGCCGCAGAAGAAACTATTGTTAATAGTGTAGAAGCAGAAGCAAGTCCAGAGGAAATTGTGTCAAATGTAGAAGTACAAAAGACTTGGAAAGATTTACTTGAAGACGAGCTTGCAGTAAAGGAGCAAGAAGAGAGAAAGGCAGATATGCAAGAGTTGCTTAATGATGAATTAGCAAAAACATTGTTAGAAGCAAAGAAGCAGGGCAAGGACATTAGGTCGGTGCTAAAGGCATTGTCAGAAACAGACCCTAACGACTTTACCGAGAAGCAATTATTTGAAATGGCTTTAAATGGTGAGAAGAATGAGTACGGAGAGTTATTGTCAGAAGATGAAATAACTGAAAAGTATGAGCAATTTCAGACATTGCCAAAGTCAGTACAAGAGAGACTTATGGTATCTCAAAAACAAGAATTAGAACAAAAGTTTAACGATGCAACAAAGGTGCTAAAAGCAAAAAGCGAAAACCCTTATATGGATGCAGCAAAACAGGCAAACGAGAACTTATTAGTTACGGTTGACAAGTTGGTGGGCAAAAATGTTTTTGGGGTGGAGGTTACTGCAAAGATAGCAAAAGAGTTGTACGTTGAAGCGGTGTCGCAGCTTAAAACGACAGTAAATGGAAATGTGTTCAATGTTGAAAATGCAATCGAGAAAGCTATTTCGGTAAAAATGTTACCGTATTTAATTTCAGATGCACAGAAAAAGGCGAACACAGAAGCCAAGATTGAGTTATTTAAGCAGTTTAATTCACCAAGTTCAAGTGGTAAACCAGTTGTGACGACAGCTCAAACACCAAAATCAAAAGACCAAATAAGTCAAGAAAGCCTAAATGCACACGCAGCAAGGTACAGCGACCCTTTTGGCATTAACAAAAATACAAACTAAAAAATTTAAAAAAAATGGCACAAAATTCACAAACAGGCACAGACATATCCCTCGCAGCGGTAGCAGCAGGTCTGAATAGCCCAACGGTATTTAGATTTCTAAATTCCTATCATCAACAAAAATTCAACTACTTAACTGTAACTGAATACTTGCGCAATAAATTAGGCGCACCATCTTACCCAAGTGCAACAGCAAACCTAAAGATTAACTCTATGGTTATGGACGCTGCAAACTTGAACGCACCAATCTCAAACACTTTAAAGGTTGGAAACAACTTGGTGATTGACATTGCGTCTACACAAGGCGAACTATTCCGTTTAAACCAAATCGTTTACAACAAGAATGGTCAAAAGCAAGGTATCTGTATCGCTCGTACTGCAACATCTGTAACATTAGCACCTATTGACATCAATGGAACAGCAGACACTTTAAATGCGTCTGATTGGGCAACTGGTTCTTACATCACAGAAGGTAATCAGTTAGTAGCTGACAGAGCATCTGGCAAGCAAAAAGGTCGTCAAGTAATCCCACGTTTAATCGAGGATAACTTACGTCTTTACAGAACAAACAGAGACTTAGCTCGTATTGACTTCCCTAAGACGTTCATCGACCAAGCAATGTCAAAAGGCGATTCAGCAGAAAGCGCATTGGCTATGTTACAAATCATGGACTTAGGTTATGATATGCAATGCCAAATGGAAACAGGCTTTATGTTTGACAAGTTAGGCACACAGGTTATCAACAACGAAACTTCAAATACTCAAATGGGTTATTTGCAAGCTTGTGAGTTAAGAGGTGGTATTCCAATCAACAGTTCAGTACCTATTACTTGGAACACATTCATCAACATCGCAGGAGATATGTTTGACAACTATAATGCTGACTACAATGAAATCATCATTATGTGTGGTTCTAAGTTCCGTACAAACATCGTATTAGGAGCAACAGCACAAGGTTACAAATTTACAGCAGGTGTTAATTCAGTATTAGCAGGGTCAGGCTTAAACTTTGATTCAGTTGACACTCCACTTGGTAAGTTAACATTTGTAAACTTCGGCTTGTTCAACGATAAGAACATTTTCAAATCAGAGTCAACAGTTGGAGGTCGTTACTTACAAGAAAGCGCAATTTTCTTTACAGCAACTTCAATGAAAGACGAGTTAGGAAATGTAGTTCCAATTATGCAAGATTATTATGGTTCTTACGGACAAAATTCCGCAGGTATCAAGATGACTTACACTCCAGGGATTATCGACAGAAACGGTAAGTTTGTTCAAGAAGCATTTAGCCAATTGGATGCGGTGGAATTAGGACAAGTAGCTCATACTGCTAAGATTATTCCAAATGCACAGCCTTGTGGTTATTTCATGTTACAATAATTAATAATCTTAAAAAAAAGAAAAAATGAGCGCAAGAAATATATCAATAATCAATAGTCCAGCAGCAACTCATGGAGATGCTGTTGTGACGAATGGTTCAATGTCTATCACAGGACTTACACCATTCAGAACATCAACTTTGCAATCTTTACAAGTTCAAAGAAACCTTGTTGAAACACCGCAAATTTGGGTAGTAACCTTAGTTGCAGGAGTAGCAAACACATTAGCTTTCGATGTTCAGCAAACAGTTAACTCTTTGTTGACCAACTTAACATTCTCAATGCCAAACACTACATCAGTAGTAGCATCAGATGTAATAGCTAACATCAATGCTTTCTTTGGTGGTGCAGCAACAGATGGTGGTGGATTTGTAAGTTCTGCTTCACCGAGCAGATTACAAGTGTCTTACTCTGTAAGTGTTTCAAGTTTAACGACTACCTTGACAATCAAAGGAGCAAGTGGTAATCCATTTGTAGGAGTTAGCGAAGTAGCAGACACAACAGTAACTGTAGCAAGCGGAATGGCAACATTAGTTTTAACTACACAAGCAAATGTAGATGCAACTGCAATTATCTTCAAAACAACAGTAGCACATGGTTTGGTAACAGGCTCTACTTTAAGAGTAGGTACGCTTACAGGTCAAACAGCAGCCAATGGAGCAGTTTGGAGAGTTATTTATTTAAGCACTACAACCTTTAACTTGGTTAACCCAGTAACCCTTGACCCTGCATTAGCAAGTGGAACAGGAAGTGCTGTAGGTTTAGCAGGAACATTAACTCGTATTGCACAGCCTGACTTTGGCTCGCCTGAGTTTGTTAACAACGATGCAGCGTTAAATGGTTCTTCTGAAACGGTAACAGCTACTACTTACAACTTTTCAGCGGTAGACATTACTCCACTTTACACAAGTGATGTAGCACCTAACCCTGCTATGAGAACAGCTCCATGCAGAGTTTGGATTCCAGAAGCGTTAATCGCAAGTACTTACACAGCAAGCACAAACGGTCAAGCATTGACAGACTACTTAGTAGATTTCATCGTTTAACATAGTGTTTTTATTTTAAAAAAATCCTCTGCATTAATTTGTAGGGGATTTTTTTATATCTTTGCCAAAACAAAAAATAAAAACAATGAAAATAAGATTAAAGAAATTAGTCGAGTGGACTACCACTTTGGATTATGTATTTGCAACAGCAGATGGAAAGGTAATGGCTTATGACAGAGAGTTAAAGGCAATTAGCCACGAAGATTACAAGAATGGTGCGGCAGTAAGGTCAAGAAAGTTTGAGAAGGGAACACAATGGATAGACATAGACATTGATGAAAAGGAGTTAAACATTTTAAAGGTTCACGCACAAATAAAGTCTAAGTGGTCTAATCCAAATTTAACACAGGCACTTTATGAGATGGTAAACATTGGCGAGGAGCAGGACTTAAAGGTTAAGAAGCTTAAAGAAATGTACCGAGTGATGAGCATTGTCAACAATTTAAGCATTAAGTCGATATATAACCTTTGCCATTACCTACAAATGGACATCAATGGCAGAGACATTAACGAGATTTACATTTTACTATTAGACCCAACAAAGGGATTTGCATATCAAAACTATGACAAGGTAGTAAACTTAGAGCAAGACTCAGACGCTATGTTAACCATTACGGTAAACAAGGGAATTATACTTGGTCTTATCACACAGCAAGGAAAGGACTACTTCTATGGCAATAAAATGGTTGCAGGCAGTTTAACTGAACTTTACTACTACTTCAAGACAAGCGAAGACTTGTTTCAAAAGGGATTAAAGAAAGCAGTAGAGGCGCAGGAGGTTGAGTTGCCTATATCGGTTCAGTACAAAGAGAACTTTGAGGGTGCTGTAGAACTATTTGCAGAAATGGCTCAATCTAAAAAAGAAATTGAGACCATAACCCCAGAGCAGTTGGAGTGGGCAAAGGAGATGGCGAAGGATTTAGATATAAAGGGCAGGGGAGTGATGAAGCCTGAAACATTGATAAATGCTGTTTTAGAGAGAGAGGGAATGTTGTTGAAGTGGGCGCAAGATAAAGAAAAGCGCAAGGCTGAACGATTGGCAGCTAAATAATATATTTAAAAACACATTAAAATAATTAAGCCTTAGTAAATTTGCTAAGGCTTTTTTAATATACAATACTTTGTACACAGGACTTCAACTATCAAGAGATTTAGATGTAAGGGTAAGACAAACAAATGCTGCTTCTTATATGAGTGCAGCAAGAAAGAATTACTTTTTGCGTATGTCGGTTGTGAAGAACCTTGAACAAAACTATGCTTCAATATCGAGGCAGAAGTCAGTAGACGAGATAAGCCCCTTAATAAAAACGTACACCCCATTTGCTCCTTATAACGAGCAAGTGTTGTTGAAGCCTCTTCATATATCGAACATAGTTAATACAACTGGCAATACCTATCAAGTATTTTTTGATAGACCCCACAACTTTAACTTTGGTTTAGGGAATGTTGATATAACATTTAGCGGTGTGCTTGGCGGTACTTACACTACACTAAACAATCAAGTATTTGGAGCTTCTGACGCATTAACAAGTGTTGATACATCTGTATTAATAACTACAGCAGCACCATTGTCAGGAACTTATACTGCTAACTCTGGTCAAGTAGTTGGAGATTATTGGGTAAGCAACTACTACCATTTACTTGCAGTAAGTTTAGAGTGTTTAAGAAACATCAACGCAACTATTGTAAAGGTAAACATAGCAGGTGGCTGTTTGATAACATTAGGAACAAACAATATTAGGAATGGTGAGTACTTAAAGTTTAGCGGATTTGGTGGCTTAACAGGACTGAGTGGCTACAAGTATGTAAAGAAGGTTGGAGAGAGGCAGATAAGGCTTTACAATGATGTAGGATTGACAACTCCAGTTACAGTAACAGGCACTTACACAAGCGGAGGTATAATTGAGAGGACTCACAACGAGTATTGCGAGCCTTTGCTATCAGACCAAAAGATAAGTGCATATCAAGCGACAGAGAACTTCCCTTTGTATGAGTCTAATGAAAACAGGTTGGCTTGTTATTCAAGCGATGTAAACACAAACCCTTACATAACAAATACAAACTACTTTGTAGACTATATTACAGTACAGGCGGAGATTGACATTACAAATGATACAACTGACTTGCTTCAATTTTACAACCAAGAGATGTGTAGAATGATAATTGAGCAGGCTGCATTGTTGTTCTTTGCCACAAATACAAGTGGAGAAGATGTGCAGTTAACAGAGGTTATAAAATAAACTTAGATGACTTGTAAACAAATTATAGATGCAGCCATAATATATGTTGAAAGAAACAACATAGCTACAGACGAAACATTGCTTCGCAGGGCGCAAATATTAGATTTATTTAATGCTTCAAAGGCAAAGGTGTTAGGGGACTTTAGGATTAAGGGCTATGAGTTAACAGGCAAGAACTATTTAAAGTCAGTTATTGACAAGTCAACTTATGAGCAAGGCGGCAAGTACAATTACTTTGAGGTAGCCCCAGCCATAATGAATGAATACGAGTATGTAGGTGGCACAAACGGTTGTTCAAGGTTTAGGGAGAACGTGACTATTAGTCAATTTCAAAACACTATCAATCAGCAAGTGCCAAGTATAACTCAGTACTATAAGGAGGGTGACTATTTAAAGGTAGACAACAATGGCGTAGGAACAATCCTAACCAACTATGTGCCTGTCAACCCTATGAAAGTACCAACATTTAACTTTGAATATGACGAGTACCCTATTGACGATGCTTTAGTAAACACGATATTTGATATGATGTTTGCAACCTATCAGTCTAAAACTTCGGGAACACCGAAAGACACGATAAGCGATAGTCAAGACACAACTAAAAGCATAGCTAAATAATGAACACAGATTCTACCATATCGTTAACATTTGTAAGGGATAGAGTAAAGGCTTTTTACGACATTATGGACACCAAGAAAGATGCTTACATTGACTTGATGATACTTGATTCAGTAAGAGAGGCTCAAAGCTATAAGTATGTAACACAGGAGGCGTTTACGTTGGACATTTGTGACCATAAGGCGCAGCTACCTTGCAACTACAAGACAGTATTGGTAGTAATACCTTCGTGTTCAGATGGGTGTACCCCAATGGTGTACTCTAACTTTCAGTTTGATGGAGTTCAGGGCAACTGTGAGAGGTTTAAAATGCCCGACAGGTGGAAGATAATGGACGGATACTTAGTGTTTCCTTCTGACTTCCCTCACGAATCTATCGACATATATTGTGACGTTTACATATTGGGAGAAGATGGCTTCCCTCTTTTAAGAGAGGCTCATCTTCCCTACTACATAAGATATGCAAGCTACTGGGTAGGATTAAAAATTGGAGACGCAAGGTACAAGGCATTTTCTAACTATTCAAGCGTAAGAAGAAACATAACACACAATGAGCAGGTAGATGTTTTCCATTACGAGCAGGTAAGCATCGTTGCGATAACAAAGCAATTAGGATTAGCAGGATATTCATATAGAGGAACTTATAATAATGGTGTAAACTCATACGGAGGCATTTAATGAAACCAATAAAGTTTATAAAGAGATTGATTGGGGGATTAAACCTTAACGCAAACTATAACGATGTGCCTCCAGTAGACTTCGTTGATGGTTACGACATTGTAGACAGAAACCCAAGAGCAAAAAATGAAAATGGTTATTTGCAACCTTGCAATAATACAGAATTTGCATACGATTTAGGAAGAGCAGATTTAACTGACAAAAAGTACAAGTCAACAATTAATTTATATGGATTAACAACTCGTAGTTTTTATATAAACATTGAGTATAAAGGCTTTTACATAGGAGCATTGACAATTCCTTATACAACTGGAGATACAGCAGCCACTTTCTTTGCTTCAATACAAGCTGCATTTGCAGCCAACACTCAATTAGCTTCAACATCATTTACTGGAACTTCTGCTACTGGTTATACATTAAACCTAAATTTAACAATATACTATTATCAATTTTCTGATTACTACTTAACAATATCGGATAGTTTAGATAATAACTACCCAACAGATGTTCTTTTTGATGCTGTAAGCGCAGAAAAAGTAGGAATTTTAAGACCAGTTTGTTTTTCAAATATTAATACAGATGAGCAAATGTTTGCTACAACTAATATTAAAAATCCAGAAACAATACAAGCGGTAGTATCAAGAGTTGCTTCTTCTGAAATAATTATAACATTTGCTTCATCGGTAGATATAGAACAATTCGAGGAGGTTTATATATATCCAGTTGTTGGTGGGTCTCCTTTTGGGCAGCCAATTTATTCAGGAAATGGAACATTAACTCAAATTTCTGGAACTGTATATTCAATCAATGGTTCAATAAATCCATTTTCATCTACCGCTTCTTCAAGCGGTAATTATTATGTAGTAAGAAACTACAGAACATTGTCTACAATAGGGTATGCTCAAAAAAATGAAATACTTAAAAAATGGAGTTACATTGAATTATTAAGAAGCAATAAACTAAACTTTAGGACTTATAAGGAATTAGAAGGAAGGTTAGATATAACAAGCAATGGTTTAATTTATAATTTTAGTGACGGATTAAATGCTATAAAAAGATTAATATACAAAAATGGAACATATGGTGTAGCTAATAATGGATTTTTAACTATTTACAATCCAGCCGCTATTTATAGCCTTGACACAATAGGAGGCGATGGAGGAGAAAGCAATCTTCAATTAGGCGCAAACACATCAAAGGTAACTTTAGCAGTAGCTACAACAACAGGTTTTGGAGGAAAAACTGGATATACGGTTGGGTCAAAAAAAGAATCATGCTACACAGCATTTGTAAGATTTAGGACAGCCGATGGTGCGTACACAACCTACAGCAAGGCTTCAAATGTTTTATGGCTTCACTCTTCAGAACTTAAAGACCATTACTACGGATTAAATAGCGGCAGAGCAATACAAATAACTGTTGAGCAAATCCCTTTTGATATATTTGAGGCTGTTCAAGTTGGAATCATTGAGTTTACATCAAGCTCGTGGGTGGGTTATTCATTGCCAGAAATTCAAATAAACGGACAAGAAACTATTTATGTTGGGGACAATGGGTTTAACCCAGAGGTATATACAAGTTTTAACGCTGCCGCAGACTTATTAGAGCAAATACCATTTGTATTTGAGAACGCAGAAAGTTTGCTTAATTACAATAACTATATGTTAGCAGCAAATGTAAACTTGTATGAAGAGTATGACTTAACGGATTGGGCGCAAACAATAAATTTAGGTGTAAGAAGAAGAGAAATCCCTATAGGAGATGCTGTATTTTATGATACTATAGTAAATACAGCAGGCGCAATGCTATTGGGTATAAATAATATTGAAAAATGCTCTAACGAGTGGATGTCCTATATGCCTTATGACCACTATCGTTTTTGTGTTTTTATTGATTGGGAGAACGGAAGTCCAACAAGTACATATTGGATTAATGATGTAAGTTTTGACCCAGATGATAATTCACTTATAAATGGAGATGCTGTATGTACTAAAAGTGGCGGTATTTTATTTGCTTATCAATATTTTTTAGAGGCGTATTTTATAAATATAAATTATTTACTTCCAGACGGAAAATTGTTAAAAGATGTAATAAAAGATATTCGATTTGGAAGAGCTTTGTGTAGCAGACAAGTTCAAACAACAGGTCTTGGGCTTGGTGTGTTTAATGACGGAACAAAAGATTATGTTCAATTTGGAAACGATGTTGGGAATACTCCTGTATTAGACAAGTTAGCACTATACTCTCCTGACTATCAAAATGTTAATGCTGTGTTTAATTGGAAACTTGGAGATGTCTTAAAATCAAAGCAAGCAAATAGGGCAAGTACCATTTTTTACGAAATATCAAATGTAGGTATGTCATTTTTTGATAATGGCTTTGTTGAAACATCAAACACATCGACATCTATAACATCATTAGAAAATTCAACAACAGGAGGAACTAATAGCATTGCACTATTTTCTTACTTAAATTATGTGCCGCCCAATTTTAATCAAATAAGTATAAGGGAAGCAGCAGCAGTAAAACTAAGCGCAAATTTATTATATCCAGACGCTTTAGATTTATTTTTTCAAGAATTTTATTACATAAGACCATACGGAGCAGAAGGGGCTTATCCTTTGCCCCCACAACAAACAAGATTTTTTGTATTGCCGCAAAATAAATGGTTTAATAAAGACACTCACACAATTGCAACAACATACGAAATATATGGTGGAGATTGTTTCCCAACTATTTCGTCTTATAAAACAGCAGAAAATACAACGCCTGCAACAGCTGCTACAGAAAATAATTTTGTGGTTTCTTTTTATTCTTTCAATAGAACAAATACAGCACTAAGAAGCGGCAGGTTTCCTTATTACACTCTTGAAGATTATTTAAAAAATCCTTATCTTACAGACCCTTTATATAACGGAGATAGATACACTTACGACAATGTATTTACTCCAAGATATATATTTCAAAACCAAGTAGCATTTAACCAAAATCTAACACAACTAACAAATCAATTTTCGTCAATATATTATAGCAATCAAGGCTTCGGAAGTGACTTAGCAGGCGGCAATAGAATATGGCTTCCACAAGACATGAAGACATTAGAGTCTAAGTATGGTGCTATTGTACACATGGAAGTTTTATTTGGGCTATCTGGTCAAAATATACTTGTGGTTTGGCAAGAAAGAAGATTTACAGCGCAATACTTTGACAATACCGCTAATATAGTATCAAATTCAGGACAATTGCTTTTAGGTACTGGAACTATACTTGAGAGGACAGGACAGGACTTAACAGAGTTTGGTTGTGAGCATAAGTGGTTAATTAAAAAAGGTAAAAATCCAACTGGAAAAGATATAGTTTTTTGGATTGATTTTAACAATGGGGCTTTAATGAGGTTTGGCTCTGATGGGACAAGCAACATTGTAGGCGATATATCTTCATTGATAAACAATGACACATCTCTTGCAATACTAAATATATACTCAAACAATGATGCACCTGCTCAATTCTTTGGGTGTCATGCAGTTTGGGATAATATTAATATGGAGTATATTGCAACATTAAGGCTTGCCCCAAAGGAAACCTTTGGAGATACTTTTCAAGAAGGGCAATTCAAATTTTCTACAACTGAATTTTGGGGCTTTGAGCAATTTCCTGTAATATATAAGTCTTTAACAAACGACAACGCAACAACCCCTCCAAGTGCAGAGTGGGAAACTATAAGTGGGTATGATAGTGAATACTTTAAAATACTTACAATAGTATGGAACGAGAAGGACAATAAATTTAAAACATTTAGGAGTCACTCTCCAAAAATTTACGGACAATGGAACAATACTTTTTTAAGTTCTCACCCAGTAAAAAATAATTTAATCTACGAGCATAACTCCCCTTTAAACGAGGCTTTGTATTATGCAGTAGAAACAAAAACAACAACAACTGCTTTTGTTTCTACTGCTAACTATATAATATATGGAGTTGGTATTACTTCGACATTTCCAAATCCTTTTATTGTTAATGAGAGAGAAAAGTACATTGTAACAATTCAAGGAAAAAACTATGAAATTGTAGACACTTCTGGAGCAGACTTTCTGCAAATGGCTAATGTAGACTCAGACGATATTTTGCCACAAACCATAATAAATAATTTTTCTTATTCAGTAGTTAATAGCCAAGACCCTTACATTGAGGGACTATGCAACAACCCAGAGGGAAGATATTTCCACTTTGGACACAAGTCAGTACAGGCAGACGACATTTTAAAGAGGACAGAGTACAAGTCGGGCTATGACAGCTTAGGAACACCAACAACAAGTAGCTTCACCAACAAGTCAGAGGAGGAGTTTTACAATGGTCGCAGCGAGGTTCAGATAAAGCAAGACGCAACAAACACGCCCAACGACAACGAAGTAGGACTAAACAACGTAGAGGGAATTTGGATGAAGTTTAAAAGTATTTGGAGGTGGGGAAAACAAAATAGAATATTAGACACATCAATAGATGCTTTAGAATCACAAAAAACTAAATAATATGGCATTAAGCAACAAGCAAAGACTTGCAAGCATAAACGCACAAGCATCAGAGTTAGAAAACAGTCCTTATAACACAGCAAAGGTATCTAAAGAAAATCAAGACTACTATGCAAAGACAATGGCTGACTATGCAAAATCAAAAAGAGAATCTGAATTTGGATTTTCGCCCGAACAAACCGCAGCAGCAAGACAAGGATTTGCAGAAAGCACCAACTTGGGAGTTCAAAATGCTCAAAATGCAGGTGGGAATACATTATCAAAGTACATCAACGCTAACATGAACTCCAATGCTAACAAGTTTGAAACAGGACTGGCTTCGGAAGACCAAGCAGTAAAGATGCAAAAGCAACAGCAATTAATACAATACTTAAATCAAGTAGGGCAGGCATCATCTATTTCACAAGATGTAGCAACCCAAAACTTCAACAAGAACATTATGGCAGAGCAAGCTATAGGAAAGGCAGAGTCGGACTGGTATGCTCAAAGAGATAGAAGAAGAGCATCTTATTTAAACGCAGCAGGCTCACTTGGAAGCGCAGCAATAAAAGCAGCAGCAAGTTCGGCAGGTACTGATACAAGTTTAATAGGTTCTCCTGAAGACACAACGTATGGCAGTTATTCTGATTACGGAACAGTAATAGTATAAATCTTTATATAAAAAACGACAGATATGGCAGGAATGAGCAATAGAGAAAGACTCGCAGAAATAAATTCACAAGCATCGGAGTTAGAAAATAGCCCCTATAATACAGCAACGGTAACAAAGGAAAATCAAGACTACTACTCAAAAAGCCTTGCTGATTACCAAAAATCAAAAAGAGAATCTGAATTTGGATTTTCGCCCGAACAAACCGCAGCAGCAAGACAAGGATTTGCAGAAAGTACTAACTTAGGAGTTCAGAACGCTCAAAATGCAGGCGGCAACGCATTGGCAAAATACATAAATGCCAATATGAACTCCAATGCCAATAAATTTGAGACAGGATTAGCTGCCCAAGACCAAGCGGTAAAAATGCAAAAGCAACAACAAACATTACAGTATTTAGACCAATTAGGTAGCGCATCAAAAGTATCACAAGATGTATTTACCCAAAACTTCAACAAGAACATTATGGCAGAACAAGCCATAGGGCAAGCAGAGTCAGACTGGTATGCTCAACGAGATGCAAGAAGGGCAGCGGCTTTAAATGCAGCAGCATCACTTGGCGGTGCAGCGATAATAGCGAGTGATATTAGATTAAAGAAAAATATTGTATATTCGCATACTGAAAATGGACATAAAATATACGAGTTTGAGTATATAAGCGAGCCAAATGTTAAGTATAGTGGAGTTATGGCGCAAGAGGTTTTAAAAACAAATCCAAGCGCAGTAATAGAAGAAGGCGGATACTACAAAGTAGATTACGATATGCTTAATTTAACAATGAAAAAACTTAACCCATGGCAATAAGATTAGCGAGTGCAATAGGTGAACAGAGGGAGAACGTAGATGTTTTTGGGGGACTTGCTGGCATCATTTCTAAGACAGGCGATGCCCTGCAAGCACAAAAAGAAGAAAAGAGAAAAGAAGCAGCAAAGAAGGCAGACCAAGAGCAAAAGCTAAAGGATGCTATTGCTGCGTCTACTGACTTTACTCCATTAGTCAATGTTCACCCTAATGACAGAGAAAAGGACTTGCAATTCAAACAAAAGGGTTACAATGCTATAATGATTGCGGCAGCTGACCCAAAAATAACTCGTTCTCAGCTTGAAAAAATACAAAGAGATTATATTAAAGGAGCACAGGACAACAAGTACGTTATGGAAAGGGACTGGGAGGCAATACAATCTGTAGCAGCAAAGCAAGAAACACACGACACAGAAAGATTTAACAACCTTTTGATGAAGGGTCATACAGACCCAACTACAACAGCGGAGATGCCTAATGATGATTTTATGGCAGCAAGTGAAGCAGACAGAGCAGGTAAAATGCCATCAGCAGAAACATCTACAGACAAAACAACAGAAAGGCAAATAATAGGCAATGACGGAAAGCCAACCACAATAACAAAGACTGAATCAGTTGACAATGGTAGCAGAGGAATGAAAGCCACCGAAACAACTACAAGTTTTCAAGGCACTCCTTATTTAGACCGTCCTATCAGCGAAAGGAAGATGACTAACATAAACGCCTTAGAGAATGAATTAACAACATTAAAGCGACCTAACATTGTATTAGCATCAAAAGGGTACTTTGGTGACAACCATAAATTTGCCAGCTATACAAAGAAAACGGATAAAATAACTCCAACAACAGGAGAAATAATTTATGAGTTTGATGAAAAGGGCGCAGACTTAGATGCAAGAAAGTTTGCAAGTTCAATGATTGGAGATGGTAACTTTGGGGACAAGAGCCACAAACAATATCAAAGAGCGTTGGAGTACGAGGCAATGGACAAAGGAACTGAGGCAGGTCTTAGCGGAGAAAAGCTAAAGGATTTCGTTCAGGAATCAGTTGCAAAAGTTGCCTACGAGGACTTTATGCAAAATGCAAGGTCAGCAGAGGCAGATAGAATTAAGAACGACAGAGATGTAACTAAAGCTCCAAGAAGCGGTGGGGGAGGTTTTAATATAACTGTTGGCGGAGGTGGAAATAATAAAATATGGAACATTGGTGATGCGGTAGAAAATCCTCTATACGAAGTAAAGGATGGTAAAAAAACGGATAAAGTTATAGGCGACTACTACTATCATTCAATCCAAACAGCAGCAGCAGGAGAAAATCCAAAGAAGTTTAACATTGCAGGAAAGACAGATGTTCAAATAGAGGGTGTAAATGTAAACAAGAAAACAGGCAAGCCAGAGTATGTAGATATAACAATTCCTGCAAGGTATGACAAATATAATAATCTTATTAAAGGCACAGGCATTAAGAAAACTGTAATAATTTCTTCAGACCAAGAAATTGAGAACTTAAAAACAAATTTAGGAAAGGATTTGTACGACAAAACAATTGGCGCACATAAGCCTGAAAAGGCAGCAGCGCCAAAGAAAGGAGATATAAAAGGTAAAAAATACGCAGGATTAGATGCAGACGGTAATCCAACATTTAAATAAACTATGCCAACAGAAGAAACAATATTAGACGAGCAAAGAAAATCTCAATTAGACCAAAATCTAAGAGCAATGTCCGAAGGGGGCGCAGACAATGATGCTATAATGGCGTATGCGTCAGACTTTAAAAAGAAGTACGGCAGCCCAAAGTCCAACGCACCCTCAAAGACAGGTGGAGAGAGTGGTGCGAGAACAACACCTTCAACGCCTACATTGCCATCGGGCGGTTCAGAATTGGGTTCGTGGACAACAGAAGCTAATCCATTAAAACCAGCAGAGCCAAAAGTACAAGTTCCTGTGGCAAAGGGAAAGCCGATGCCTATTCAAGAAGCGCCATCGGATATAAAATTATTTGAGGATGGCAAGCCAATTCGTCAAGAGCCTAAAAAAACAAAGTTAGGCACGGTAATATTTGACATTAACGAGTTAAAAAGAAATGTTGCCGAAAACCCTATTGCTCCAGTTCCATTAACAGCTGACCAAGCATTTCAGGAAGTAAAAAACCTTGAAATGAGAGCATCGTCAGTTGATAATTTATACAAAGGTCAATCAAAAATATTTGATTCAAAAAAGGTTATTTTAACTCAGTACGAGAGTGAACTAAATACAATAAAGCAGCAAGTAGAAAAAGCTAAAGCAGAAGGAGATATTGATACTGCAAATAGATTAATTGAATCAGCGAAGCCAATAATTAACAACTATGACAAACAGGCAAGAGAATTAAGAAAGCAAGCTATAAAGTTAGAGTATCTTGACGACAGAAAGAAAACCCTTGATTCTGATATGATAGGGATATCTGAAAATCAACAATATACAACAAACCAATGGCAGGCACTTAATTCTGGACTAAATACTTTAACAGCAGGGGTTTTGCGTGCGCCATCGTTTGTTTACAATACAATGATAGCACTTCAAAACAAGATAGCTAAAGAAACAGGCGTTCCAATATATGCAAATCCGCAAACAGATGGGTACTTACAACAGGCAGCAAAATACTTTGAAGACAATGCAGATGCTTATAGCAAGGTAATAGAAAAGAAAAAGGAGCAAGCGGACTACAGCATTCAAAACTTATTTGAAAATGGCGAATATGCCAAAGCGTTTAATTTGATAAGTGAATCAATAATGGAGTCAGCCCCAACCACAGCGGCAATAGCTTTAAGTGGAGGGATGGGAGCAGGAGCATTAGGAGTAACATTGGGAGGTGCAGCAGTATTTGGAAGTCAAACATTTGAGGAAAATAAAAAGAAGGGCATAGATGACAATACCAACTATATAAATTCTTGGGTAAACGGAACTCTTGAGGGTATATTTGAAGCCACAGGAACATTGGAAATAGTAAAGCATGGAGCAAGGCTATTTAAAAAAGAAGGCGTAAAAGCAGCTGAGGAAACAGCAAAAACTATTTGGCAGCAAGTATATGGGAAGGTAGCTAAGAAAATGTTCCCTGCAACATCTGCTGTAATGGAAGGCGTGTCAGAGGCTGAAACAGCATTTACTCAAAACTACGTTAATATGATTAGCGGAGTAGATACTGAGTATAAGAAAAAGTACAATGATATTGCCAGCAGCGATATGAGTGATGAGGAGAAGCAAGATGCTTTATCAATGCTATCTAAAAAGCATTTATTTCAAGGTGTTCCAGATGCTTTCTATGTAGGAGCAGCAATGGGAGGTGGAATGGGATTAATGCAACCAAAGCAAGCGTACACAGCGGTTAATAATGACAAGAAGAACGAGATAAAGAAGGCGCAAGAAACCTTAAATAATCTGAATAAAACATTAACAAATCCATTAGTAAGTGCCGATGCAAAGGATATAATTCAATCTAAGGCTGATGCTGAGGCTGAAAGAATATCTTTATTGACAGAGGAAGATGATAAGCAATTAAGGGAAACATTAAATAAGGACGAGTACGAAGCAGTAACAAACATTCAAGCAAAAATTGAAACACTTGAAAATTCGTTAGGTGCTATTGATGATAAAGACAGCAAGGCATTAGTTGAGCAACAAATTAAAGAGTTAGAAGCGGAAAAGAAAGTATTTTTAGATAAGTCAATAGACAACATAGTTTCAAGAGTTCAAGAAAAAAGAAAAGAGTTAGGTGTAGAGTTTAATATATTTGAGGATTTACCTAAAAACATTGTAAGCACTTTTGACAGAATTGAAGGTAATTTACCAACAGATATTAATTCAGTTCAAGAGGCAAGCGATTACTTGTACGGAAAGTATAAGGAGTTAAAGGCAATGAAAGGCTCTAAAACAAGACCATTGGCAACACCTCAAATAGATGCTTTTATGGAGCAGTTAGACGAGGATATTACAATGCTTGAAAACTACAAAACCGAGCAAAGGCAATCAGCAGAGGACACCTTAAAAAAGAACACTTCATCAACCCCTTCTAACTACGGAACAATAAACAGAAATGACGGCAAGGGAGTAGTTAACTTAACTAAGGAAGAGTTTGAGGCAGAGCAGGCTAATATGCAGCCAAAGGCAGATGAGCAAGTTACTCCAACAGCAGAAGGAGAGCAAGTACCAAAGACTAAAGAAGAAATAGATGCTAAAAAAGCTGATATAGAAAGGAGAAAACAAGATGCTTTAAAAAGCATAAAACAAAATGGAAATAGGTGGGAGGCTACTATATTTAGTGAAACTGGATTTGAAACTGGAATATCCCACGTTGGAGGTACAAGAGAAGATGTTTTAAAAGATATTGAAAAAAGATTTGAAGAAGAAGAATTAAAAGCAGTAGAACAACCCAACCTACCCCAAGAAAAGGCAGTAGAGGGGAACGTGGATTTGAATGTGGTTCAAAAATATACTACCAATAGGGCAAATAAAGACTTGCCACAAGCCAAAGAAATAGATAAGAATATAATAGATTTAGAATCTTCTGGCTTTGTCGAACTTGATTTGGCAGATATTTCTAAGGTGCAATTATTGGAAACAAGAGGAAAAAACTCGGAAGAACAAGCAGTTGGAACAGTAAGAATTTATTTTAAAGATGGAACAGTTGGTAACTATGATGTAAAGTTTAAAAATCAACCCACCCTACCCCAAGAAAAGGCAGTAGGTGATGGACAAGGTGTAGAAGCATTAAGAGATGTAGAGAGTACGACTAAAGCATTGGATGAAATAACTAAAAATAACAGGGATGCTAATGATGCTATTTTGGCAATTACTCCATCAAAATATTTTGGGGATAGAAATAAAGGAAGATTTGGGAATGAATCTATTGCTGATGCGTACCACGATGCCATAAAAAACAATGATAATCCCGAATTAGTAAAAGCAGTAGAAGAATTATTAACCCCTAAAACAACAACAAATGAAATAATTAAACCAAATATAATTCTTAGTGGATTGAATAGTGGCTTTCAGCCTGTATCAAGAGATTCTTTTGACCCAAGAAGTGATTACAACACTATGGATGAAATTAGGCAAGAAAAATCTTTTGCAAAAGTAATTACTAAAGATGGCAAAAAATATATAATAGTAGGCTTATTTAAAAGACCAATTGAGAGAAATGGAGAAGCAGGCGGTAGAGATAATTACTCATTTGCAATGGCTGAGTATAATGATTCAACGCCAAGTGATATTGTATCAACTCTTGAACAAGAAGCTAAGGGTAATTTTAAAAATATATACCGAAATTTTAAAGAAAACGAAACAATAAAGCCTATATCAACAACCGACCAAGAATTAATTGACTTATCAAACAAGGCAACACCCGAAGCCATAGCAGGGGAAACAATAAAAACAAAAACAAATGAAAAAAATGATGAAGATGGAGAGCAAAAAAGAGGAAAAGATGGAGAAGAAAATGTCACCAAAATCCTACAAAGCGAAGGAGAAGATGGAGGGCAGCAAGTCGACCTCAAAGAAAAGCAAGTATTAGGAACAGATGGGGCGGCTCAGTTTGCCCCTATTGAAAATCCAAAGGTAGTAATACAAGGAACAAGACAAGGGCTTGAAACATTTGAAAGTTCTAATTATGACTCTAAGGCAGATGGTAGAGTAACAGATGCAAGGGGGTTAAAATTTGATGAGAATGGAGTATCAGTACAAAAAGACAATAAGGGAAATCAAATAGTACATATTAAAGTAGACGCAATAGACGACTTTAATAGACGAGGTAATCTACAAGTATCAGTAATAGTGCCAGAGGGGACTAATGTAAACACTAAATCAATAAAAGAAATAGTTGATGCGGAAGTAGCAAAAATAAAAGCCAAGGGCAACGAAGATTTGAAATTAGGAAAAGTGCAGCAGTCAGACTTTGCAGCATTAAAAGATGCGGTAGTAAATGAATTAAAAAATCCATCTGTTGCAAAAAGCAAGGCTGAGGTTGCCCCTACTGTAGAAGCCGACAGAGCAGCAGAAGTTGAAAGGTTAAGAGCAGAAGAGCAAAAAGAGCTTAATGCTGCAATACCTAATGCAGAAACAGCTGCTTTAAAGGATAAGGAAGTAGGTAGTGGTGTAGTAGATAACCCTGCATTAAGAGATGTAGAGAGTACAGCTAAAGCGTTGGATGATGTTGTTAATGATAAAAATCTTTCAGACCAACAGAAGTTAATGAAAGGGGCAGAAGTAATTTTTCCTGTCTTAGAACCTGTTTTAGAGAATATGCCAAATGCGGATAAATTAGCTTTGGCAGAATTAACAGGAGATAAAACAAATGTCATTAAAAAAAATAAGATAGCAATAGAATATGTAAAAGCAAAAATAAATAATTTAAATCCCGAATTGGTAAAAGCAGTAGAATCCCTACTATCTAAAGAACAAACTAAAACAAAAACAAAACAAACACCTTCATCTAAGATAGACGAAATATTTGAGCAATTTGAGACAGTTGACAACAAGAGCAATTCCCCATCATCAAGGAGAGATGCTAACAGAAAAATGAAAGAATTAATATCAAGTGACCCAAAAATAAAACTTATCTTTGACAACATAAAAGATATAAATAGACAATTAGAAGAACAACAATTAATAACCAAAAAAGGAAACTGTCCATGACACCAAAAACATTAGACCAGAAGGTAGTAGATATAATACTTGAACTTATAGCGAGTGAGTACGATGCTTCATTTATGTACAAGGGAATGAGTAATTGGGCGCAAGGTGTAGGATTTGAGAAGGCATCAAGTTTTTATGCGTCAGAGTCAGCCGATGAGTTGACGCACTCTAACAAGCTACAGAAGTACTTGGTAGACTGGAACGTAGTAGTTGATATACCTGAAATACCTGCGCCAAGAGTGGAGTATGGCAGTTTAGTTCAAACCATTGAAGAGGCTTACAAGGCAGAGTATAGCCTATATGAGAAATACGAGGACATGGCTAAGAAGATGTTTAGCTTAGATTTGTGTACCTTTGCCTTACTGCAAGAGATGTTGGCTATTCAGCTAAAGGCGGTGACTGAGTATAGTGACAAGTTAAATATGTTGGAGGGAGTAGATGCGAGTAAAACTAATTTATTGTTGTTAGAGAAAAAACTATTCTAAGAAATGGCAAAACCGTGTGTTGTAACATATAAAGGCAAGGAACACCCTTACAAGGAGTGGATTAATCTATTGCACAAGGGAGAGTTAGACAGACTTATTGAGTCTAAAGTAATAACACTAAATCAAAAGGGAGCGGTAACTGGTAAACAAGTTACACCTAAAGTTGAGGAGGTAGTAGCTAAGAATGAATCCAAAAGCGAAGAAGAAGTAGTAGCACCAACTCAAGCAGGAGAAGTTAAAGGCAATGGCAAGGTAGGTGGCTATAACCCCAAGTTTAAATCAGCAAAAAAGATACAAGGGGAGGAAACAACCATTGAAATGCCAGATGGGGAAACGAGAGAGGCAGAATATATTGTTGTTGAAAGCGATGATATATTAGCATCACACAATGAGGTAGCATTTAGCGATACAGAGGGGTTTCCAAAAACAGCAGATGGCAGAAACGCTAATTCAAGAAATTACAAAGGAGATAATTCAGCTCAGTTAAAAGTTAATGATGATGCAAGAAATCTAAAATCATCAATAGTTATTTCTGATACAGCTACAACAGATGGCGGTGTTCCTATAATATCAACAGACGGTATTGTAATTAGTGGAAATGGAAGAACTATGGCAATAAAGCTATCTCAAAAGATAGCACCTGAAAAGTATGCAGCATACAAGGCAGACCTATTAAAAAGGGCAGTAAAATTCGGAATAGACCCGAAAGAAATTGCAAATATGAAAAACCCAGTACTTGTAAAGATTGACAAGAATGTAAAGGACTATTCAGTAAAAACCTTTGACGATTACAATGGTAAATATCAAAAAGAAGAAAGCCCTACAGACAAAGCAATAAAAAGAAGTTCAATAATAAAAGCCGACAAAGCGTTAAAAGGTAAAATACTTGATATTGTAGGAAGGCACGAAACAATGTCAGATTTATTTGAAAATAGGCAAGACAGAAAAGAGTTATTTAATTTATTGGTTACCAACAATATAATACTAAAGCAAGAAACACCAAAGTATTTAACCGACAAAGGAGAGTTTACCCCAGAAGGAAAGGATATTGTAAATGATATTTTAATTGCAACTATATTAAATCCAAAAACATTAGAAGCAACAAATAGTGTAAAGGCATTTAGGAATAAAATTATTAACTCTTTGCCAGTACTGAGTGCTAATTATAAGTTAGGTGATAATAGCTTAGAGCAAAATATAAACGATGCTGTATTGTTACAATCTAAAATAGCATCAATGGGGTCACAAGAGGAATTTTGGACACATTTAGGGCAGATAGGTATGTTCGATGTTGTAGACCCAGACGTAGTGGTAATAAATAGAATGATAAACAATGGAGCTGATAAATTTAAAAAGTTTATTGTTGCATATAATAAGTCAATGGAAATTGACGAAGAATCTAATTTGTTTGGAGGGGATGAAGTGCTTACCAAACAGCAAGTAATTGATAATTTAAAACAATCTAATTTAAACGAAAATGAAAGGAAAGTCATTGCAAATCTTGAAGAACTCTATGCCGCTAATGAGCAAAAAAGACCAAGCGGAAATGTTGAAGTGGTCGGAGGAGACGAAGCAAAACAAGAAACGCCAAAAACCGAGCAGCCAAAGCCAGCCAAGCCAACCGAAAAACAAACTGAGCCAAGAAACGCAAGCGATGTAGCAAAGACTTACAGAAATAAGTTTGGATTTACTCCACAACGAAGTATATGGGCAGCAAGGTTATTTGAAGCTAAGGCAGCCTTTATGAGTAAGATTTTAGGCATTAGCAAGGAGGACTACTACAAGCAGTATTGGTTTGGAGTTAATGAAGACGATAGTGGATTAAGCCAATCTGAAAGAAATAAAAATGCTTTATCAAGCGTTGAGGAAACCGCCAAAGAATTAAAGGGAGCAAACATTGAAAATGTATCAGGTGGCATAAAGGCGTTTAGAGGTCAGCAAAAAGGTATGACAGGCAGATGGTTTACGCCTTCAAAAAAGTTTGCTGAAATATTCGCTAATTCTGTTAAAGGAAAAGCAAAGTTAGATGCAGAAGTTATAGAGCAAACTGTGTTAGGTAATGTTTTAGATTTTCCTTACAATGTTACAGAGTATGCAAAAATATCAGATAAATTAGCTGATATGTTTGGCGTAACGCAACAAGAAATTAGAGATGCTTTATCTAAAACAAGTGAGACTTTAGGAAAGGGTGAATTAATAAGAATACACGCACTATTAGAAGATAAAAACTTTGGAGATTTATTAGCAAGTAAAGGAATTGACTATATTAAATCAAAAGAAAATTTAACAAGAACTGAGTTAGTAGATACATTTTTAAAAATTAGCAATAAGCCACAAGAGCAACTGATAGCAGAGGCATATCACAAAGCTAAAATTGATGGTAGCAATCCTGCCCTTGTTGAGTCAGTAGAAAGTTTAATTGCAGAAAAAATTGCGAAACAAGAGGGTGGCGGTTTAAATCAAATTATTGAGCAATCAAAAGAAAACAATGTTTCATTAGGCGGTAAAGGCAAAGGATTTTTAAATGCAGAACAAGTAAAATCACTTACAGAAGAGATAGAGTCTAACTATGCAGATAATGTTGGTCAATCACTAAGGAGAGAAAAAGACGATATAAGAACAAAAATGTTCAATTATAACGAGCCGATAGCAAGTAAAACAATTAATGGAGTTGATTTAAGAATAGCAGAAGGACTTATAAGGGATAAAAAGAAAACATACCTACTATACGCAGATGGAGGTATAATCGGTGAATTTTATTCAGTTGCAGATGCAAAAGCGGCAGTTAAGTTTGTAGAGGACAGGTTAGTTAAAAATAAGCAATTGTTCCAAGAGTCAGAAAAAAATAGTGGATTTCAAACAAGAGATGGAAAACCAATAGGATTTAATTACGATACTGACAAGGTAGCAAGAGAAAGATTTGACTTTTCTAACTTAAAAAAGATTGGAAGCGGAAGCGATAGAGATGTTTATGACTTAGGAGATGGCAAGGTATTAAAAGTTGCTAAAACAGCAAGAGGGTTAAATCAGAATATTTACGAAGGAGATTTTTATTTAGGAATTGTTCCCAAAGTTTTTGAAAGAGGGTTAAATTATGTTGTTGCCGAAAACACTCCAAGAATAAAAACATCTGATGTTGTACAAACATTTGATGTAGATGGAAATGAAATAGGCACATCAACAGCAGGTCAAATGCTTAAAGAATTGCAACAGTTTAGCCAAAAAGATTTTGACAATAAAGTAAGCAAGTTGCAAGATGTTCTTGCTAAATATGGGCTACAAGACGTTACAAGTTATGAAGTTCTTTGGAATGATTTTACAGCGCAAAGAAATTGGGGATATAAAGATGGCGTGGCGTATCATTCCGATGGAGGGACTTTTGGAGGTGTAAATATGATTTCTTCTTACAAGGGAAAAACAAATATGTCTGACCCTGAATTTAGAGAGATATATCAAGAAAGTAAAAAACTTAAAAAACAATTTGGCGATACTGACAAAGCAAAGATGTATCAAGACCGCAAAGGCAGCTGGACAAAAGACGCTGCTAAAATGAAGCGTATAATAAATATGTACGAAAAAGCTGATAGCACCACAGCAGTACATGAGATGTTAGGACACGACTACTTAGACAGAATAATTGAGGCAAGCGCAACAAATAAGGAAAGCGAAGCAGACCTAAGAACTATTGCAGAGGAGTATATCAAAGATACCAAAAGCAAAGAAAAGGTAGAAGATGTTATAAAAACATTAAGGGACTTTGATGTAGAGAACAACAAGACAGACAAAGGAACAAGTGTACACGAGTGGTTTGCAACGCAAGCGGAACAATACTTTGCTACTGAAACAGACGTTAAGAGAGAAACACCTCAGCAGTCTAAAATGGCTAAGATATTTGAAGCGTTTAGACAGCACTTAGCCGAGCTTTATGACATTATGAATAAAACATTGATAGCACCAAGCGAACCAATGAAAAAAGTATTCAGAAAAGTATTTGGCGAAGAAAACTTCAACGAAGCAGAAAAGATACGAGAAGAAAATGTAGAGGCAATAAATAACTTAAACTCAGCCGCTTTAGAGAGTAATAAAAAAGCAGGAGGGTTAAAGTCGTTAGCCGATAAGTTAAAAGAAAAAGGATTAGGTCAATCTGAATTTGCACAAGATATTTGGGATGCTGCATCAGAACTAATAGCAAACAAAAAAGCTAAAAGATACAATGTAACAGACGTATTAAAAGAGATGTTTCCTGCAATAGAAAACGATATTGAGGGAATGAGAAAAGTGTTACAAACTATTGGCACAAAGGGAGAGTTAAGACAAGGTGCAGAAAACATACTTGCCAATCCAACTATCTCAGATGAGGTAAAGGAAAAGGTAGCGAAAATGTCAGAGTACACTCCAGAAACATTAAAACAAGTAGGATTAAGCACAAATGAAGTTATAGACTACTACATTGGCGAGTACGGAGAAATGGCAGGATTAGAAAAAATAAAATCATTGTTAGACAAAGGAGAGTTTGATGGCTATACTGAAAAAGTTGCTATACAACAGTCTTTAATAGGAATGTATAACAAGTTAGCTAAGTTCGGGGCAACAGAACAAATAAGAAAAGAAGCCTTAAACAATGCAGTTGATGTAGCAGAGCAATATATCAATCAAGGGACAAGTTTTGGTAGAGCGATTAACGCTTATAAGCTTTTAGGTTCATTAACAACGGAGGGTAGATTAGTTTGGGCTAAAAGACAAACAAACAAGTATGTTAAGCCAGCACACGAAGCGTTAAAAGAAAGTATAAGAGATTTAAAGGCTGATTTAAAAGATGCTTACAAGCAAGTTGATTATTTCTTTGAGCAAACATTAGGTCGTGAAGAAACCGAAGGTCAGTATAAAGAGGCAATTGCACAGTATCAAGCTGAAATAGATGCTTTAAAAGCAAGGAAGCCGAGAGAGCCTAAGCCAAGCAAAACTGCTTACAAAGGAGTAAAGGCAACCAGAGAGTTTAAGGAAAGTGACTTAGCTAATTTTGCTAAAGACATACTTGCAGGAGGATTATTTCAAGATATGGAAAGTATGACAGCTCCTCAAAAGTTGGCTTATGGAATTATGGAGAAGAAGCCTACTAACATATCTGAGTTTGCAAAAGCATTTGGTAGATACTTAGGCAAGAAAATAGACCCAAAGGAATTAGAGAGTCTATACGTTCAAACAAGAGATTTGTTAATCACAAAAGACTTAGCATTTGCAGATGGGTTAAGCAGCAACGAGCAGTTAAGAGCAGACTTAGAGGGATTAGAAGTAGCAAATAAAGCAAAGATTGAGGAGTTAGAAAGAAAGAAAGCAGAGGCAGAAGCTAAAATTGCGGCTAAGGCTAAAAAGGGAGAAAAGAAAGAACATTCAGAAGAGTTGGCTGACTTTGTTATTAAAGATGCTAAGAAAGCTATGAATGGCTCAATAGCCAAACAAAAAACTTATTTAGATGAAATACTTAAAGCCTTAAAAGAAAAGACAGCAGACGTAACTAAAAAGGGTGAAAAAGGCAAAGTACAAACAGCTAAACAAAGCGAGGTTGAAGCTATTAAGTTTGCGTTAGATGCTATCAATAATGGTGGTGCGGATGCTAATATGTGGAATGATGCAGTAACTCAGGTAAAAGCTAAAATAAAAGCTGACAATGATTTGAGCCAAGCAGAAAAGGATAATTTAACTGAATATCTTGATGGCTATACTAACTTTATTTATGATAATTTACTTTCTGAAAATAAAATCTTCAAAGTAATAAGAGAAAAATTAATTCAAAGCGGTTACGGAAATGGCAAGTTAGTTAACTGGAAGCAAATAATTGAAGGAGCAAATGGCGATGTCGATGTAATGAGAGAAAGTATTCAAAAGTTGGTTAAAAATCAATTACAAGATTACGATAACGCCCAAGTAGAAAATGTTTTAGATGCTATTGTTAGAAAGTATGACCAAGAGATAGACAAGCAAAGGAAGAAAATAGCTGATAAGTATGTAGAAAAAGAGTTAAGCGATAAAAAGTCAACTAAAAAGAAAACAGCAGCAGTACAAGGAAAGATTGGAAAGATACTTGTAGAAAATAGATTAGGTATATTAAAAGATGGCAATGAGGATATACTAAATGAGTTGGCAGTTGCCAAGGGGTTGCAAATGATGAGCGCAGCCGACTGGAAAACAGCAAGACAATTAGCTGAAAATGTTGAAAATTCAGCAGATGGAAACTTAAAGAATCAAGCCATAGAAGAAATGACAGCCTTTATAGCGTCTAAGCAACCTTTATCTTTTATGGACACAGCATCGGCAATAAGGTTTGCAGGGTTATTGGGAAGACCTATAACAGCATTAACGAATTTAATTGGCAATACAGGTCAAGGAGGTGTAGTAGCAACAGGTATGGCGGCAAGATTAAATTTTTCTTTTATCCCTCAAAGTATAAAAGGTATAAATAAAGGAAACTTTAATGATATTTTCTTTAGTGGAGGAATAAATCAATCATCTAAAACAAGTGTTGAAGTAAATAATACAGGAATGCCTTATTTTAGACCATTGGAATATGGTAAAAAAAATAAGTATATAAGTTCTGGTAAGTATGTAAGTAGAGTTTTGGATGCAACCGATGCAACATTTCAACAAATGTTTACAGATGCTTATGACCCTTTTTATTTGGCAAAATATTTTAAAATAGAAAATCCTACCGCTACTAAATCTGAAATAGATGCAATGGTTAAGAAAGCTCTTTCTGTAAGCTACGACAAAGGAGAATTTGATGCAATGTTTAAAAAGCAAAATCCAAATGCCACACAAGCGGAAATAGATATTCTTGTTAATGAAGCACTAAAAAAGACAAAGTTTGATGAATTTTATGCACAAGCATTACAAGATGTAATAAAGTCTGGCAAAAAGCCAACACCTGCTAATGTAAAAAGAAGAACTTATGAAATATTAAGAGAAAGCCAAGTACCTCCAATTGTGAGGGAGTTAGCAAATATGGAGGCAGATGAAAATACTTTTAAGTCTGAATTGAAGGATAATCTTGGGATAGCCACATTGTCTGGGATGCTTTTGCAAAAATCATTGGGTGTTCCTAAGTTTGCTATTGATAAAATAGTAAACGGAATTATATTTTTATCAACCAAAAAGGGAAGCTATAATGAAGAAACAGCAAAACTTATTGCAAATAAAATAGGAGAGGCATACACAAAAATTGAGTATCCATTTGTCAGAGGTGTAGCAAATGTTTATGAGAAAGGACTTGAATTAGAATTGATATACGGACTGTCAAAGTCTATTATAAAAGCTATTGGTGCAACAAGGATGCCAGAAACAACGGTTGAGGAAAAGATGCACAAAATAAGAGTTCAAGAAAAGGCAAAAAGCCTTGCGGCAAATGCAATAGCTATAAATATTTTAATGTATGGATTGGGCGCTGCGATAGCTAATATGGGTGATGATGATGAATCAGAAGAAGAAAAGAAAGAAAGATTGAGTATAAAGGGTATGAAAGTAGGCAAGGATGACTTAGGCGGAAACACAACTGCCCAAGAGCGTTCTGAGGCAGAAAACACATTAACTATTTTTGGATATAAAATACCATTGATGCGACTTGCAGGTTTAGGTATAGCTATGGGGATAGATGCTAATATTTATGAGGCTTTAACAAAAAAAGACGACCCTAAAAAAGTTTATAATAGCGCAGCAAGCAAAAGAATGGACAAGATAGCGGAGGCTGGAAATAAGGTTGTTCTTAGTTTAATGCAAAATCCATCCTTAATGGGAAAGAGTGAAAGGCAAAGTCTTATGTACGCCCTTTACACAGGGGGAACAGAAAAGTTTTTTAATGTTCTTGAAAATAATATAATTTCATACGTAGGTAGTTATATGCTGTGGAGTGGTTTTGTTAATCAAAGTTTACAAGGAGCAAGATATTTGTCAGGAGATAAGTCTTACCAAGAAGCAAAAACATTGTCAGAGAAAGTTCAAAAGCAAATGGGATTAGCAGGTTTGACTTATGATAATAAAAGACCTAATTATATGGGTAGACCATTGGAAGCAACAGAGGTAAATAGAGAGGGAGTTCAAGGCTTTATTGCAATGTTTTCAAGGGATAACAAGCCCAAAATAGAAAAGTGGGTAGAGAGCGTAGGCTACAAAGAAAGTTTAGTAGGCAGAAAAAGCACGCAATTAGCTACAATAAAATCAGAATCATTTGTTTCTCCATCTAATGAGCAGTACGATGATTTCACAGACAATACAAGAAAGCTAATTGGCAAAGGCATTGAGTTTGCATATAGCAAAAGAAATGAAGTTACTGTTCCTTTAGACGCAGATGGAGGGTTGGAAATTAACAAAAAGACTAAAAAGGCATACACCAAAGACGAGTACACAAACGAGTTGTTAAATGATATGTCAAATGCAATAGAGGGGTATAAAAGAACTGAACTTGTAAATAAACTTGATGCAAATAAGTACGAAAGAGATGAGTATTTGTCTAAATTAAAAGACTATTACTACAAATTAAAAGATACTATGTATCAATTTTACAGAAAAGGTTCTATTGATGCAGATAAAGATACAGAAAGATTTAACGATAAGGTTAACTCTATTTTGCCACCGCCACCTGAGGAGTAAATTAACATTAAAATAGTTTTTTAAAAAACACGCAAGAAATACATTAAAACATAAATTTGTAACAAAAAATAAAGAATGGCAACTTACACTACTACACTAACGCTTAATGCAGGGGCAACGGAAATAAACTTTGCGGTAGCAAGTATTTCTCCATTTCCACCAGACCAAATAGAGTTATCTGCGGTACTATACAATACATTACCAGCAACAAACTATGACTTTTCGTCAACTTTGTTTCCTAATATTAATCAAATAGGCTCACCTCCTTATACTGTTAGTTTGTTATCTACAACAGCAGGCTTTGGGAGTGTTTATAATGATGGTGTGTATAGGTATTATGGTAGTTTTGCTGACGGTATATCTGTAGATTATAGTTCAGAAGCTTATATGCTTAACACTACAGCTATTGATGCAGGTATTCCTTTAATGCCACAAACAACAGGCAGGGAGATTGCAACTTACAATGCGGCAGTAGTAATAAGACAAGATATTCAAGATTACTTTGATACAGAGGATTACACCAATGCAAATATTTGGATAACCTATCTGACAAATTTATTAGCAGGAGTAACTGCTGGAGGAGCATTAACCCCAGTAGCTACATTGCCTGCAAGTGTAACAATAAACACAGAATTAGCAGACACAACAGCGGTATTTCCTACTGCCTTTGGTTATTACAATGTAATTACAAATACATTACTATCAGAGGAGTACCCTTATACTTGGGCTTTTGCTCCTAATTCGGCTGTAAGTCAAAACAACAACACTACACAAACTATAGTATACCCCGATGGAGTATATACAGACTATGTGAGCGTTCTTTGTACCTTTGATGATGAAGGAAACTACCCTGCACTATTGAACGAGGGAACGGCTTACTTACTTGTAGTTACATCCATACAATCTCAGGTAGAGATATTTCAAAATAATTACAACCCAAATGACCCAGCTCAGGTATCCTTGCTGGAGGAGATAAATGCTGCATACGCTTTAATGTTGAGCCTGTTTGCTGGTGGAGAGTATGAAGCCACTAACGAACAGATAGTAATCATTAGAACTCTTTTAGAGGGCGTTACTGTTTGCTCTGGATTGAGTGCATCTCTTGTTGCTGGGACAACGAATCAAATTGTTTTAAGCTATGCTACACTTCCTGTTGGGACTTACACAGGGCAGACAGGCACTATTATAAATTCACTTACAGGCGAGGAGTACGTTTTTACGGGCTTCCCTGCCAATGATACAGACACTCAGTTGATTCTTAATTCTAATGACTTAGATGCTGGTGTAAGTTTCTCTGATGGAAATTGGCAAATCAGCAATACTTTTGTAGTTGACGCTACCTTCCAATGCACCACCTATGCTCTTGTAGTAACAAATGCAAGATGCTGTGTAAGAAAAACACAGGCAAGGAGTGCTACTTGTAGGACTTTAACGGGCAGAGCAGAGGAGCTAAACTCTTGGTTAGAGACTGCTATTGATGAGTTTAATTATTCGGCTTACAGCGTGAGTAACGGGTTTATCAAAAAGATAAATGCTGTTTGTTCAAGTTGTGGCTGTGGGTGCTGACTGACTAACTTATTTAAACGTATAAAAAAATGGTTGTATTCCATAACGACATAATCAATGCCATAGCTCAAGCGAGAAACATAAGACACTTGCTTGCTTCTGATATTTTAGAGAGGTGGCAGCAGGGCGAGGAGGCAACAGCAGAGCAGTCTCAGTCATTAATTCAGCTTGGCAATTGGATAGACTTTCTAACAGATTCTGAGCAATTAGTTGTTGATGGCTGTATAGACAGCACAGATGTTTGGAATATCATCCAACAGATAGGGGAGCAGGCTATAGGCTTAGACTGCGTAGGCACAAACTACAACTACGGCAATCCTCCTCCAACAGCTAATACTAATATTCTTAATTATGTAGAGACTGTAAGAGGTCTAAATACAAATAATACAGACCCTCAAAATCCTATTGTAAGAATATCTGTTGACGGGTCAACTATAACAGGTGACGGTACGCCTGCAAGTCCTTTAATAGCAACAGCACCATTAGGTGGCGTTCAGTCTGTAACGGGAAACTTAGTAAATAATGCAGACCCTGAAAACCCTGTTGTTAACTCTCCGCTTACATCAGATGAATTAGCGGCTATACAGGGTGCTAACGCTCCAAACGTAACGAATGTATTTGCTACACTTGCAGACATTACAGGCGGTTCACAAGACTTAGCACAGACATTAATATTAGGCAACACATCTGGCGCAAATGATATTGAGTTTGATGCTACACAAGGCTTGCTATTTGCCAACACTTCAAGATTAAGAGAGGGAACTATTGATGCTGGATTAGGAGGGACAAAAGGAATTGCTGAAATATGTGGAGTAGGCTTTGAAAGTAAGTGGGAGGCAGGTCGCAGATATATTATGGGCAGCTCTGGTAACACTATCAGACAATCGTTATATAACTTTAATGTAGCCCCAACAACAAGTGATGATGCATCATTAGGCTATCAAGATGGCTCATTATGGACATTAGATGACAGCACTACTTACGTTTGTACTGATGCTGCAAATGGCATTTGGGTTGAGGTAGGACTTACAGCAGGTGTATTAGAGATAACAGTTGCAGCATTACAAGCATTAGAAACAGCAGGAACATTAAGCCTAACAACAATTTACATCATTACCGATGCTACACCTTACAAGTTAATGTGCAAGGCAGAGGCTGTAAATCAACTGAGCAAAACTGCAACGATTGTTGATGATGTTTATAGTGGTCAAGTGTATTATGATTTGCAGATTGATACCATTTCAAATGGTACAATATACGATGTAAATAATAACACTTGGAATGGAACTTTCCCTACTGATACAATACTACTTGGGACAAGTGGAAGCAATATATTTGAACAATACACACAGGTCAATGAACTTGGTGATGCCTGCCAAAGCAATACATTTAAACAATATGCAAGTGAAAATATACTTGGTGCAACTTGCGAGGGCAATATATTTAATGCAAAAGCAAGTGAAAATGTACTTGGCGATATTTGCTACTACAACACATTTGGTCAGAGGGCAATAACTAATACTTTGGGAAATAGTTGCAATCACAATTTTTTCCATCAAAATTCTTGTTACAATGTATTGAGCATTGATTGCAGAAATAACGTATTCGGTCAAGGTTCAATATCAAATGCACTTGGAGATGGTTGCTCACAAAATACATTTGAACAAGATGCAAGCACAAACACATTGGGGGCAGGTTGTACTAACAACATATTTAATACTATATCAACTGACAATATATTAGGAGATAATTGCATTTTAAATACATTTGAACAAAGGTCGCATCAAATAACTTTAGGGATAGGTTGTATAAATAATACATTTGGTCAATATGCAACAGGATTTACTTTTGGAGATTTCTTACAAAACGTAACCATTGATGCAGGTATGTCTGGTGCTGATTATAGCACCCCAGTTACATACGCATTTCTTTATAATAAAGCCTACGCATCAACTATTTTTCAAAGTGGAGGAGCAAATTATCATCGTTATTTTGACATTGCAAATGATAGGATAGTAGTAACTAATTTAACCACATTGGCAGTAAGCTACATTGGTGGTGGTGGTGCTACACCCGACCTCCAACAAGTAACGGATGTAGGATTTACAACTACGAATGGAATAAAAGTTGATGATGGAGTAGGCAACTATGTTCAAGTTGTAAATTCAAATATATTTATGGAGGATAGTTCTGGAAATTCATTAAGTGTTTATCCAGATTCTATCACAATTCAAAATCCAACATTTGGCGCTGGCACAATAAAGGGAACTACATTAGCCGCAAATGTGTTTTTTGAATTGCCTAACAAGGCAGCAGGCACAGAAACCTTTGCAATGATGAGTGATATTACAGGTGGAACAGTTACAAGCATAGCAACAAGTGGTTTAATTAGCGGTGGAACAATAACTACAAGTGGAACTATTACTACTTCTATGGCAACTAATAAGCTTGTCGGTAGGTATTCCGCTTCTACAGGTGTGATGGAAGAAATCACCATTGGCAGCGGATTAACCTTAACAGGTGCAGGCACTTTAAATAACACAGCCACACCTACACCATTAGGTTATTATGGAGCATTCCAAGATAATACCATCCAAACTGCTGCTGCCATCAATACTCCTTACGCAATGAAGTTTGGCACAACAGATTTGAGTAATGCAGTAACAATGGTAAGTGATGGAAGTAATTTAACAAGAATTACAATTGCTAATACTGGCATTTACAACATACAATTTTCAGCGCAATTTGACCGAACAAATAGTGGTACAGATGTAGTTGATATTTGGCTAAGAAAAAATGGAACAGATGTTGTGGGAAGTGGCGGCAAAATAGTATTAGCTGGAGGAGCAGCTGCATCAGCAATAATTGCCACTTGGAATTATGTAATAGATGTCGCTGCTGGAGATTATTATCAATTAATGTGGAGTACGCCAGATACTCATGTTAGATTGTTATATGAGGCAGCACAAAGTTCTCCATTTGCTCATCCAATAATACCATCAACTATTCTAACTGTAACACAACAAAGTGGTATAATGGCAGGCACAGGAATTACTGCAATTAATTCTTTGACAGGTGCAGCTCAAACAATAGTAGCAGGAACAAGTGGAACTGATTTCGCTGTTTCTTCAACAGGTACTACACATACATTAAATTTACCTACTGCTTCAGCATCTAACAGAGGCGCATTGTCATCTGCTGATTGGAGTGCGTTTAATGGCAAACAAGCTACATTAGTAAGTGGCACAAATATAAAGACAATTGAAGGAAACACACTATTAGGCAGCACACCATTAGTGATTTCAAGAGAAATACAATTAGCGTGTAGTGATGAAACAACTGCATTAACAAGCGGAACTGCAAAGGTTACATTTAGAGCACCAAGAGCAATGGTAAT
>Ga0114967_10000098_pt1 | contig 67873 bp, 47 predicted proteins | sample M_130628_MF_Meta_FD_92639 | JGI IMG/M metagenome (GOLD analysis project Ga0114967, IMG submission 92639) | Freshwater microbial communities from Lake Montjoie, Canada to study carbon cycling - M_130628_MF_MetaG | ecosystem: Environmental > Aquatic > Freshwater > Lake | place: Lake Montjoie... | reverse complement strand
TAGATGCTCTGGCTGAAGTACAAGCGACCGTCGACACCCCAGTGCAGGGTGTGAATCGTGTGATGCGTGTCTTCTGTTCCAAAACCACTAAGGACCACACGGCGGCGGTCTGCTTTTCCATCTCCATCAGTGTCAGTAAGTTCCAGAAGTTCTGTGGACGCTCCAACGTATGAGTGGTTGAGTCCGTCATCGCTGAGTGCGGGTGCAACGCCGGTGGGAATGAGCAGATCTTCGGCGAAAATAGTGCTCTTGTCCGCGTGGCCGCTGTGTTTGGAATCTTCGAGAATGACGATCTTGTCCGTCGGGAGCGCTCCCGGCTGGATCTGCGGATAGATCGGAGTGGAGGCCACCCAGAGGCGACCTTTGGCGTCCCAATTCATTTCTACCGGCTTCGAGAGCAATGGGTTTTCTGCCCACAAAGTCATCTCCAAACCGTCGTCCAACGTGAACGCCGGAGAATCCAGCGGGACTGCGGCGGGCACATTCTCGGGTAACTCCGGCACTTCAGGCGCCGCCTTTCCCGAGCGCAGAGCTGCCACGGCTGCGTCGGCCTTTTCGAGGAGCGCGTCGAATTGTTCGATCTCCACGGCATTGCGCCCCTGCTCCTTTTTACGAAACCCGAAAATATAGGTATGATTTGCGGGCCTCCAGCGATGGAAAAAAAGTTCATTTTTGCGCTGTAACGCTTTGCGCAGCAGCGGTTGTGGCTCTGTTGTGGAGGGCACAGTCCAGCCCAGTTCGTTTGCTAACGCAGTAGCCCAATGCTCCAGACCTTCCGCCGAGGGATGGATGCCGTTCTCCGTTAACGGCTTTTGTGAAGCCGATTGCGTCACCGCTGCTTGATCCACGAAGCGCGCTCCGCGTTCGGCTGCCAGCTCCTGAATCGCCTGGGTGTACCCAGCGAGAATCGCGTTGTGTGTCGCAGGGTCGGGCAACCCGGGACGCGCCGAGCGCAGGTCCTCGTGACGCAACGGAGCCAACAGGACGAAGCGCACCGGCGCACCTGATGCCTCTGTGATAACATCCATAAGCGCAGCTAGATCCGCCTTAAATTTTTTCGCGCTAAACTCCGTCCCGTACCGCGTTGGGTCCGCATTGAGGTTTGGATCTTTGGCAAGCGCGGTGATTTCTTCTAGGCTCGCAGCCATTCCGTAGCCCAAGACGGCCACGGTGGGTTTAACCAAAGAGACCTGCGCGCGGACTCTTTCCATCCCCCCGGTTGCGGGGTCGAAGCTGGCCCGTGAAACTCCGGTGGGCAAATCCGCGCTGAAGGCAAGGTTTCGGACGGTGAAAGGCACTCCTGTAAAGTGTTGGGTTAGCCTTAATTCCAGTGCAGCAGCGGACCCTTCTCGCTCAAGCAATGTGTCGCCCATCAAGAGGACTCTGTCCCCTGAGCGCACCTCGAAAGGCACCGCTGCTCTGGCCGTGGTAAGCAACACGAGGAACAAGGGAAACAGCAGGCGGAGTATTTTCATGACAGTGTAATTCTGGGGGAACAGCGTAGAGTTCTAGGGAGCAAAAGGGCGGAGGGAGAGGGCAGATAGCATGAAAAATAAAGAGCCATGATCCAATGGTAAAAATGGCTCATCTTTATTCCTCCACTTGTAATCTTTAGACTCGCGAGTCTTTGGGATGGCGGGAAGGCTCAATGGGGTATCATACCAAATCTTGAAGAAAACTGGTCCTTCTCTCCCGGGAACGCGGAGCCCCAGCTCCGCTTTGACGCTCCAAAAGCTCAGACAGGCATTGCGGAGCTGGGGCTCCGCGCTCCCAGGTGCTGAGGTCTTTTGAATCATCCATAAAACTGAAAGAGACGGTATCAGGAATATCAACCTCTCTTGACCACCAAGAAAACGTTGCGCTGGGCGACGGTTAGGCCTTTCTTCCTCCCAATTTTTTTCGAAGCATAGGAGATCGATGTCAGCGCCTACCACTACAAGCTCTACTCTGTCTCCAGATGACATTCACTGGATTCCTGCCTCCATCGTGGAGCGGGTTAACTTTGAAAACATCTTCCGAAGCCAAGGGCCGGTCACGGTCGATTACGGCTGCGGCGAAGGGGCCTTTGTGCTTTCTATGGCGAAGCGTTATCCCGCTCACAATTTTCTCGCTACTGAACGGCTGGCGCTCCGTGTTGAAAAAGTGTGTAAAGCAGCTTCTCGCATGGGCTTGTCTAATCTTCGCGTGCTACGATTAGAGAACTTGTACGTGGCCCGTTTTATCCTCCCGCTCGCTGCCGTATCCACCAGTTACGTGTCCTTTCCTGATCCGTGGCCCAAGCGCGCCCATCAAAGCAGGCGTCTCGTGCAGCCGGAATTTCTCTCGGCCGTGCGCGAGACTCTTCTACCCGGCGGAGAGTTGCGCCTCAAAACGGACGATCTTCCTTATTTTCGTTGGATGGAAAAAGTGATCGCTGAAAGTGAGGGCTGGGAGCAGATGAGCTGGCCGGAGGAGCCGGAGTTGCCGCTGACGAATTTTGAGGCGCGCTTTATTGCGCAGGGCTTGCCGATCCATCGCACGATGCTGGTCAAGCGCTAGGCAGAGGTACGGGCGCCTTTTATTTAGCGGGCGTGGGAGGAGTTGCGGGGGTTGGTTTGACTGGATTTGAGATCTGCGGTGGCGTCGGTTTCGGCGGCGCTGGGGCGGGATTGAAAGAGGAAGGTCTGAAAATACCGAAGGTACCACCGCCGGTTTTTACGGCGAGCAAACTGCCATCGGGACTGATGACAATGCGTTCGGGGCGCTGATCTGGCTGGGATGCAATGCCGTGCAGTTCTTCGATGAGGTGGGTATCTTTGAGGTTCCAAATTCGGACGGTGAGATCCTCGGAGGAGCTCACTAGGAGAGGGAGTTTGGGGTGCCATTCCACGTCTGAAATGGCGGCGTCGTGAGCGCGGAATTCGCGGTCAATTTGGAGCGTCTGGCCGTTGCGCAGACGTAGGCGCATGTCGTTACCAGCCTCAGCGATTTGCTTGCCATCCGGGGAGATACACAACCCGTTGGCATCAGGGGCATCCACTTTGGCGAGGCGTTTGCCCGTCTGCGCGTCCCAAAGAATCATGGCACGTTCCACCGCGTCTTCTGGAGCACCGGGCCAGTCCGCTTTGACGAGGGCAATTTCAACGATGGTGTTAGCGGTGACCCAGTCGGAGATGCCTGAAATATTGGGCGGCACATCCATCCCAGAGCGGTCCTGTTTACAAATCTCTCTACCCGTCGCCGCGTCGTAGATCCCTGCGCCAGTCCAGAGCTTTTTGCCATCTGCGCTGAGCGCCCAGTGCGGGCCGACTGTGGGGATGGAGCCCTTGAATACCTCTTTGTAAGTGTTGCCTGCGAGTTGGAAAAGACTACTGCCGCCCGCGCCATTGACTGCGAGTACTGTGCCATTTTTGGTGGAAGCTAGCCTCTCACCCTTCGCTGAGTGGGCTAAACTGGCGAGCGGTTTTTTTTCAAAGTCCGGCAGGCGTGTGTCCAGAATCTCCAGCGCCGCGCCCCCGTTTGCCCTCACCACGCGCCAAGGTTCCCCAGCGAACTCCAAGGAGCGCGCATTGGCTGCGACAGACTTCTCCTGCTTGGAAGCCCGAAAGTTCCAGGCCCACAGTTTTGTCCCATTCACCACGGCGACGTCCCCAGACTTGGGCTGTAGCGCCAGTTTCCAGCCGCCTTTTAAGTTGCCTAAAATCGGCATGGACTTCACCAGCAAGCCCGTCGAACTGTGCCAGTACTGGAGCACCACGCAGCGGTCCGAGCGCTGCGAAAGAGTCGCGAGCAGTGAGGCGTCCGGTAGCAGGCCCATCGCCTTGAGATCTAGCGTGCGGGATTCAAACAATAGTTTCCCGGATGCAGCATCGAACTTTCGCAAAAACTTCGCCGGGGAATTCGTATACGTGATTAGGCCACTCCAATCCGGCGTCGCCGCATAAAGCGGAATAAGCGCTCCCATTGAGCTATTTCCCCACGCGAAGGGCCACGGAATTTTGCTCTTGGTTGTGAGGATTTCGCCGGTCTTGGCGTCTACCTCTAAGACGCCGTTTTTGTTGGAAAAAATCCGGAGTTTTTTCCCGTCGCTCGTAAACTCCGCGGTGACGGCTGTGGTCTCGTCGTTCTGCTCCCATTCCAGTTCTCCTGTTTGGGCGTTGCGCATGTGGAAGCGTTGCAAATTTCCCTCCGTCTGCCGGTAAAGACATAAGAGGTGCGCGCCGTCCGGGCTGAAGCTCAGTTGGAACTGACCGCTGGGAGGCACTTTGATATCCGTGAGCTTTTTGCCTGAGGAGACTTGCAGAACTTCGATATGCGATGCGGTTACGTTGTTGCCGGTCTTGTCATGGCGTACGATGGCGGCTTTGGAAGCGTCGTTCGAGAGGGCGAGCAGATCTCCGACGAGATTTCTTTGGTCGCACTTAAAAAGGTCGGTGATGGCGCCGCCTTGTTTTTTGAGATCCAGCGTACGCACCCAGCCATCTGTTTGTAAGGTGACTAGGAGGCCTGGCTTTTGAGGGTGGGGAACCAGGATGGTCCATGGCGAATTGTTCTTGGCGGTGGCGGTGGCGTCGGCTGACTCGAGTTTGCCATTGAGATAATTCCACTTCTGATCGCGCAAATCCTTGGGAATCTCCGCGAGGGTGCGTTGCATTTCTTCGCCGTCGAGCTCGCGCTCCGCCGCCTCAGCGAGAGCGATGTGAGCTTCGGCTGCGGTGTGGCGAGCGTGTTCTTTTTCTGCGATCGCCTTTTTTTCGTTCAAAGCGGCTGCTTGCGCATTTTGCTCCGCCGCAAGCGCATTGCGTTGCGCAAGACGCTCGCTGGCAATGAGTCTTGTTGTGAAGGCAGCCGCTCCAGCGAGGATGAGGAATAGCAACGCCGTGACGGCCTTGTGCCGTTTCATCATCAACAAAAGCTGGCGCAGCACTCCCGCATGTTCCGCGCGCGTCGCGAAGCCGTGCATGTAAGCCTCGATGTCTGTCGTAAATTCCTCCACCGATTGGTAGCGTTTTTCCCGCTCCAGATGCATGGCTTTGCGAGTGACGGCGCGCAGAGCCTCCGGAACGCTCGAGCCCATTTCAGCTGGCTTTTCCGGTGTAGCGTTTCCCTGCGCCGCCCAACTGCGCTTGGTCACCATTGAGCTGATCTGGCCCGAGCGGACTTTCGTAAGGAGCTCATCTAAAGTGGTGCCTTCCACCGGAGGCCGTAGCGTCAAAATCGAATATAAAATGGCTCCCAGCGAATAAATGTCGGAACGCTCATCTAGTTCCGCCAGTCGTCCTTGCGCCTGTTCGGGTGACATGTACTGCGGGGTGCCCAAAACTTCTCCGTCCATGGTTGCGCCATAATCTTCCTCGTTTGGCGGACTGGGATTTTGACGATACCCGAGTGAGCCGTCTTCCAGCGTTTCCTTTTCTCCCAACTGCTTCGCCAGCCCCCAATCCATGACGAGCACTTCGCCAAACTCCCCGACCATAACGTTTTCCGGCTTTAGATCCCGGTGTAAAATGCTCTTGGAGTGGGCAAAGGCTATGGCGTCGCACACCTTGCGGAACAGGCTGAGCAGCCGTTCCCGGCTGAAGGTTCGTTTGGTTTCCGAGTCGCCTTCGCGCAGACTTTTGATGATGGCCTGGAGCGTCTGTCCCTTGACCAGCTTCATGCTGTAAAAAGGAAATCCGTCGTCGTCCTCACCCATGGCATGGATCGGCACGATGTTTGGATGCGGCAAATTACCAAGTACTTCTGCTTCCCTAGCGAACCTTGGATCCCGTCCGCCGCCACTGCTGGAAACTTTGATGGCCACTTCCCGCTTCAATTGTGGATCCTGCCCCTTGTAGATGCGGCCCATCCCGCCCCGTGCAATTTCAGGACCGAGTGCGTACTGGACCTGAACGCTGGCGCTACGGGGCCCAGGAGGGACGCCGTCATGCGCTGAAGGTTCGAGACTCGGCGCGTCTTCGGCAAGCGAGGGTTCGGCAGGGGAAAGAGCCGCTGGGTCGTCGCCAGCCGCCAGCTCATTGGTTGTGATTCGAATGGTTAGCGTCGCCGGTCCCACTTGTACGGAAGCGGGGCACTCGATTTCCACGCGCCCACTGATGTCGTACCCGTTGACCAGCGTTCCATGGGCACCTGTGAGGTCTTCCACCTGGATCTTCGTCCCCTCCAGCCAAATGGAGGTGTGATGTGGAGCGACCTCCATGGAATCGATGACTACCTCACAATAAGGATCGCTGCCTGCGATCATCGCTCCTTCCTCTGCATGAAAAGAACGACTTGTACCCGCGTAGTGCAAAGTCAGTTCAAAAACAGGTTTCATGACTGGGAATTAATCGGGAATGAGTTGGAAGTAGTGGTGCAGTTAAACTTCTTCGTCTGATTCAGCAGGAAGGCGTTGTGAGACAAGGAAGATGTTAAGTTAATGAATTCACAGAGGCTTCACAGCCAAAACTCTGTTGAGGCTGCGTGACTGATTCAGACTCCATATCCCATTCAAAGATAAAGAACAAATCTAGCGCCTCACTCAGCGTCCCTGATTTGCAGGCAGGCGCGGGTGCAGACAAAGGTCCGGCGGTAAAAGAGGACGGCGGCGGGGATAACGAATGCAGCGTGGCTGGCTCGCTACGGATTTTGTTGTAAAGAGTCGAGGTGTTCTCCGGCGGCGGCGGCGGCTTCTTTCCAACAATTGGCGAACTTGCGGGCAATTTTGAGGGTCGTTTTGAAGGGAGGCTCGGCACGGCCATTTTTTGGGACGGCGTCCAGCCATCGGCGAAGGGCGGCGACGAGCTTGTCTGGCTCTGGAATATCGGCGGTCCAGAGTTCGGAAGGCAAATAAGTCAGCGCGAGAGCCGTTTGGGGAATAGCGCGGTTTTGCAAAAGGAGCGCTTGAAGGAGGGCGAAGTTTTCGGCGTGGAATTCGGTGCCGGTGAGATGCAGGGCGGCGAGCGCAGCATCGAGAAGTTCTGGAGCGAGCGCCTTCGCCTGGAGCGTCGCAGCGAGCACGGGATGGAAGGCGGCGTGCAAGGCTGGTTCGGGGATGAGGGGGAGCGCTTCAAGCAATTCGATTTGGCGCGCAGGCTTTGTTTCGAATTGCGTCCAAAGCAACTGAGGGCGACCATTAGCTCTGATCCACGCTGCGTGTGCAATGCCCCGCAAACGCGCGAGGTGCGCGGTGGATGCGAGCGTTTCGAGTTCACGCTCTGCGGGCGCTAGCTCACCGGCTGGAGTCTCCAAGATCAGCTTCAAAAGTTTTTCAAAAGGCGTTTTTTCTTGCGCCCCCGCTGCTTCTAAACGTGACAACGCTGCCGCGATTTCCGCTGCCCGACTGCTCTGATGCAGTTTTGCCAACGCTTTCAGACCGGCATCAAAAATCGAGTCTGCCATTCCCTCCCGTTGGATTTGCTCCATCCATACCGACTCCGCGCCGGGTGCTAACGCCAGCCTTTCATTGGAAAGATCAGTAAGTACAAAACGCTGAGCTTGAGTGTTTTCAGGGATTAGGATGCGCGTTGGATCCGGCTCCAGACGTTGTAAGACTTCGTGCGCCCGATGTTTCAGAAATGGGTTTAGAGGTTGCGTCAAAATGCGGTGCACGAGCCGGACAGCACTGGGTTGATGCGGCGCGAAGTAACTTGCGGCATCCAGCACCTCGAGTCGCACCGGAATGTCCGCATCCTGCGCCAAGGGTTCGAGCAGTGCCACGGCATCCGGGAGGGTGTCGCGGGCCTCGCGCACGATGCGGGCCGCTTCTATTCGCACCGAGCCGTTCGGTGAATGCAGCGCGGAAGTGAGCAACGCTGCGTTGAGCTCGCCAAACCAGCGTAACAGTCGCAATGCCTCAAGGCGGAGCAATTCGGTGGCGGGATTCTTGGCATCCAGCAGTGCGATCCAGGCAAGCAAAGCAGGCTGAATCTCCTTCAAAGGCCGCGAGGCGAGCTCGTTTCGAACTTGGTTGAGCAACGCTGGCTCCCGTATTTTTAAGTGCTCCAAAAGTTGCGCCACAGTCTGTTCCCCCAAGGCAGGCTGCCATTGCGGCGTTTTGTCACCTGTCAAAACCGCGCCGTCGGAGTCTCGGGTAGGAGATTGTGGTTTCTGGCGCGACTCTTCTGGAAACGGGAAGTCGTGGAGCTCCTCGACATGGCCGCTGCGAGGATCCAGCCGGTAAACTGCATCAGCGGCTTCGGGGAGGCCGCCTTCTGGAGTTTCGATTCGGGCGCGGTGCGAGGCGGGAGCTTTTAGCAGGACGCTACCGCTGGCATTCAGAGCGATTTGCTGGGCTTGGGTCGGGGTGGAAATGCCTAAACCGGTGAGCAAACGCTCCTTTTGCGTCGCCCGCCCGGATTGCTTTGGATCGCGCAGGAACCAGAGGTCGCCGTCTTCAATCAGGAGCACGCCATTGCAATAGAAGGCGAAGTCGGACACGGCGCCGAGTTCCGCTGCGAAAATGGTGCAATGGTCCGCGATTCCATCACCGTCGAGGTCTCCGAGAACGAGCAGTTTACCGGCGTCTTGGTTAGGACTGTCGCATAACACCCAGAGTCGACCTTGAGCGTCCCAATTCGTGCGGATCGGGGTGGACAGTTCAGGAAAACGGTCGCTGCTAGCGAAGGGGCTGGAGTTGGCGTCGGTGGCTATAATCACGGGCTTTGAGGGCGCGATGGCGCTTGGTGATGGTAGCGCTTTTTCCTGAGGCGTGCCGTTTGCATGGGCCCAAGCGAGGGCGTCGAAGGCTGAAGCGCGGTCCTCGAGGGGCTGCCAGATTTTGGGCGTGGGAGCGGGCGGCAGTTGTTGAAAAGCGCGTCTCCAAGCTAGGTGCTTTTCCGCTGTAATTTTGCGAATTGCTTCCAAATGAGGCGCTCTTTTTGGTGCGGCGCCTGTGAGTGCCTCGAAAATGAGTGGCGCCAACAGTCGGTTGCCTTCCGTGGTGGGAAGGTACCCGTGGACGGTTAAAGCGCTTTGAAACAGGCCGAAAAATTTGGGAACCAAGGCAGCGCGTTGGCGGCGGGTGGCAAAGAGGCGTTCTGTCGCGGAGTAAACGTCGACAAAAGGCACGCCGACTTCCTTCGCAACGGTGGCTACCGCTTCAGACGCGGACTTCAATTGCGCATTGCGGGGATTGGCCTCTAACCCGACATCGTCGCCGGGTGGCTCCTGTGCGGCTGGACCGAACAGGACCAAGCGCATCGGGCGGCTGTTTGAGGTACCGGAAAGGGTGCGGTTTGCGAAAGCGAGGAGATCCGTTTGGAAAGAGGCGATATCTGGATTTGCGCAAAGCGCCTCGGTTGTCCCGTAAAAAGCCCAGACGATTTGCGTGCTGATTTGCGCGAGGGTCGTCTGCTGCACTTCGGCCGACTCGGACTCTGCGCGAGGCACGGTCGCTCCAGGAATTGTGAGCGAGCGGAAAGCGAGGTTTTTCTCAGGAAATGACTCGAGGAAAGCCGTTTCAAGGAAGCCATCCTGTAACAAAACATCCGCCAGCGCACTACCCACCACGGTGATTCGGGCGCCGTTGGGGAGGTCCGGCCCTAGTGCGGCAGAACTTTGGTTTTGTGTGAACGCCACCAAAAGAGCGGCGCAAAAACTAAGGCAAGAAAGGCCGCGCTGGAGTCTCTTGATAAATGGGCAAAACAGGGTGGCGCGCATGAGAAAAACCGCCCTGTTATACTCAGCGCAGTGGAAAGCCACGCCAAATCGGGCGTCGATACAGGAGTTTACCGGAATTAAAGTGCTTCCGCAAACTCGCCCACTTTACGGAACTTCGCGTACCGCTCTTCAAGCAGGACGTCCAATGGTTTGACGCTTAACTCATCCAGATGACGCGTCACGGCCTTGCGCAGATTCAGCACAGCGGCAGATTGATCCTGATGGGCACCACCGAGTGGCTCGGGAATGACTTCGTCCACGAGGCCCAAATTCAAAAGATCCGCGCCTGTGAGCTTAAGCGCCTCGGCTGCCTCTGGCGCGTGTTTGCGGTGTTTCCAGAGAATAGCGGCACAGCCTTCCGGACTGATCACAGAGTAATACGCGTTTTCAAGCATCAGCACTCGGTCGGCCACGCCAATGCCCAGAGCGCCGCCTGAACCTCCTTCTCCGATGACAACCGCCACTGTCGGGGTACGCAGCGTCATCATTTCCTTCAAGTTTAAGCCGATGGCTTCTGAAATATGCCGCTCCTCCGCTCCCACGCCCGGATAGGCACCGGGAGTGTCAATCAGGGAGACGAAGGACATGCTAAACTTCTCTGCCAGGCGCATCAGCCGCAGGGCTTTGCGGTAACCTTCCGGGTGGGCGCTACCGAAGTTGCGTCTGAGGTTTTCCTTGGTGTCACGCCCCTTTTGGTGGCCGATTACGGCACATTTATGTTTGCCCATCATGGCGAAGCCGCCGGGCATGGCAGAGTCGTCACCAAATAGGCGGTCTCCGTGCAGTTCGGTAAAGTCGCTAAAAGAGAGCTGCATGTAGTCGAGTGAAAACGGCCGGGCGGGATGGCGGGCGAGTTGGACGCGCTGCCAGGCGGTGAGATTGGAGTAAATTTCCCGCCGCGTTTGCTCGAGCTTTTCCTCCATGCGCTGGACCTCGGCCTCCAAGTTGATGTCGCTTGCGTTGGAGGAGCTGCGCAAATCGGCGAGCTTGGCTTCTAATTCAAGGACCGGCTTTTCAAACTCTAAGGGCTGGAGCTTCATAAAATCTACCGAATGGTGACAGTATCATTCTTCTGTAGCAATGCCGACAGTTCTCGCACCGCGTCGGGAGCCAGTCCGTAGCCCGAGGTGGGTTTAGGCGCGTTCTCTGCTGGATCCGCAGGCACGGCGTACAGCGTGTGATTGGGCGGTTGCAGCACGATCCAGTGGGAGGCGGCTTGGAAGCCCTTTTCGCCGAAATTCAAACGTACCCCAGCGTTCCACGCGGGTTTGTCGTGCACTTTCGCTGCCAGAGGCGGCGGCGAGCCCTTTTTCTGCGCTCCAATTTTGGCGGAACCCTGCGTTGCGACGATGGGGTATTGCGCGAAAAACTCGCCCGCCTTGAGAACGATGACTTTTGAACTTGGTCTGTCAATGACTGCGGAGAACTGCGCGGGAACGGAGTACAGCCGTTGGCCCACACGCAGGTTGACGCCTTCAATCCGGTTAATTTCGACAAGGAGCTCCTGAGAGGTCTTCAACCGATGGCTGACTTTGGTGAGCGAATCGCCGGATTTGACCACGTAGACGTCTTTTTCTGGTGTGGCTCTCGGTGAGAGTAGGAGTGCAACTTGAATAGCGCCAAGCCGGTTGCGAGCTTCCTCAAACTTGCTGGAATCGGGGTAGGCATCGATGAACTCCAGATACGCTCGGCGAGTGGCGAGGGGGTCGCCGACGGCATCTATTTGTAGACACTTTTGGTACTCCACCAGCGTTGGGTCCTGCAATTCTGGGGTCAATGGCACGGGGCCGCCCTTATCTTTGGCCAGCTTGATCTCTGTTTCCATGAAGTAGAGATAGGTCGCATAGCCGCCGCCGCCGAAGACGAGAGCCGTCAGCGCCACCACAACCAAGGCTTTGAGGAACCACTTCACGGGGAATAGGGAGTGAATTGAGGGCGGTTAACTGGGGGAGGTAGCCCCGCCGCTTCCCTCGCCTCCCGCTGTAAAAAAACTACAAAAGACCGCGCCTGCGAAAGTCCCCCAGATTACTGCTGGAGGATTCTTGAATCATGTCTGAGGCAAACTTGAGCAGGCTCACTTCCCAGCCTTCATCCACCCCCTGCAGGATGACGCTGAGAGGGTCCTCGCTATGATCCACTTGGTCTTTGAGGCGCTGGATCACTTCGTCAATCGAGTTGTGGACGATGGTTTCCTTGACGTCGGTTTTGCGAAACTGGAACCCGTATTTGAGAATGGCCAAGTGCCCCGCGTTGTCTTGGAGCCATTCCATAAACTGCTCTGCTCGTTCCCCAAAACCCTCTAGAAGCATCCGCTGTAAGTGCCCCGGCGCGATGATCTGCGGACGTTCGGCGTGCAAGCGCCCGTCGCGAATGCGGACTTCGTTGACAGAATCCATCAACTCTGTGACCAGAAAAAAACGGAAACTGGTGGAGCCAAACGTGTCGATACGCCGCTCCGGCGCGTGGATCACGGCAGTGTTTTCAATCGCGTATTGTACCGACGCGGCGTCGAGCATGGACATGACAACAATTTAAGCCTCAAACGCAGGATGGCAAATGGGAACCGACGGGTGCAGGAGAAAAGCACTCAGTCCGATTGGGGCAATGTACGTTGACCCTCAGGCTTTTGAAGCTTTTTACCGCCAGAGCAGGCGGTTTGAGCGGGGAGAGGGTTGCCTTCAGAAGGCGGTTTCATTGACTTCCGCGCGTTCAATTCTATCTTGAACGGTGTGAATTCGCTCACCGAAACGCAGCAGCCGCTCAAGGCGCCGATAAACTCTCAGGAGGCCCAGCTGGGTGATAATTTTGGGGATACAACGCTTCCCTTGAAGCGCGCTTTCGAGCCGATCGCAAAGGAATTACTTGGTGTTGAGGAGCGTATTCGAGATCAGGCACGGGCTTTCGATCCAGCCGTAGAGCATTACGTCGCCTACGCCATTCAAAGTAGCGGAAAGCGGTTGCGCCCCGCCTTGGCTTTACTTTCAGGCGGCGCCACAGGTGCCATTCGCTCCGAGCACGCCGACCTCGCCGTGATCGTCGAACTGATTCACGCCGCGACCCTAGTTCACGACGATATTCTTGACCACGCCGATCTGCGCCGAGGTCAGCCCACCGCTAACGCCAAGTGGGGCAACTCACTCGCCGTGCTGCTGGGGGACTGTCTTTTCGCCCACGCGCTGCAGCTCGCTTCCGCCTTCGAAGACAACCGCATGTGCCGCACCCTCGCTGCTGCTGCTAGCGAAGTTTGCTCCGGGGAAATCATCCAGACCCAAAGGCGTTTTGATCTGAATCTTTCTGTGCCTGATTATTTCCGTATTTTGGAAATGAAGACCGGTGCTCTTTTCGCCGTTGCCACTCAGTTGGGCGGTCGTCTTAACGGCGCCTCAGCGCAGGTGGAGACGGGTTTGCACGCTTTCGGCATGCGGTTGGGCACAGCCTACCAAATTTATGACGATTGCCTTGATCTGGCGGGAGACGAGGGGCAAGTCGGTAAGACGTTGGGCAGCGATTTGCGCCGTGGCAAACTCACTCTTCCCATCCTGCATTTGTTGCAGATTAGCACGCCTTTGGAACGCACGCGATTGGCGGGGATTATTTTGGAAGGCAAAGACGAGGAAATTCCAGCGCTCGTCGAGCAAGCCGTGCAGCAGGGAGCCGTTTCGCACGCCGTAACCACTGGGCGGCGTATGCTCTCTGAAGCGCGCGAGAGCCTTGCCCCTCTTGACTCAGCCTCCGGCACGCCTTTTGTCGACGCCTTGGTGAGTCTTTGCACGACCTTGGATGGGATGATCGCTCCTCTGGCCCGCTGAGTTGGGGCACACGGATTGGGGCAACCGTTGGGATAACAAAAGGGATCGGGGCAATAAAAAACCCGAGCCGATACGTTTTGCGTACCAGACTCGGGTTTTTCGCGCTTTAAGCTCTAATCGCTAATTATTTATTCTTTTTACCGCGGGTTGCGCCGGCAACAAATTCTTCAAGGGAGAGAGAACCGTTTCCGTCCTTGTCGAGCTTCTTAAAGTCTTCTTCTTTGGCCGCTTTTGCCTCGGGCTTCGCCTTGCCGAGGAACTCTTCCAGACTCAATGCTCCGTCGCCATTGGCGTCCATCTTTTTGAAGCGCTCTTCGGGCGTGAGTTTGGGCTTCTCGGGAGCGGCTGGTGCCGGTGCGTCAGGTGCCTTGGTTTCAGCTTTTGCGTCTGCTTTTTGCTCAGCTTTTGGTTCGGCTTTATCTTGGGCAAAGGATGCCACGGAAGAAAATGCGACTAGTGCGGCAAATGTGGGGAGGAATCGGAGGATTTTCATAGTGAGGGATGCGGTTTTTCTGGGAACGGGTTGGGTCGTGAACGGCGTTTGCTCCAGGGGGGGGCGGGGAGCCGACGTAGCGCATGGCAACTCGTCGGGGGTTGAAACACCGCTCCCGCTTGAAAGTTGCGAGAAAAAGGACGCGAAAGAAAAAAAGAGACGAAGCCGTGGGTTAGGCGCCCGGCTGCGTGGCTCTTGGTGGACGTCGCAGACTCGCTCAGAGCTCCAGTGGAACGCCCGGAGCAACCGTGTGCATTTGTGTTTCCGGCAGCCGCGGTTGGAGGGTCTGCCTGAACCACTCCTGCGCCTGCGGTTCGCCATGCACGAAGATGATGTGACGTGGCGCGGTGTGTTCCAAGTATGCGGCGATGGAATCTCGATCGCTGTGGGCACTAAAACCGAAAGTATCGACCTTGCAGCGCAGCACTTCAGAAGGCGCACTTGCTCCCAGTTGAATGGGTTCGCCATGGGTGGCGGAGCGCAGGCGTCCGGCTGGGGATTCCGGATCGGCGTAGCCCACGAAAAAAATACCGTGGGCGGGGTTGGGGAGAAATTGGGAAACGATCACGTTGGAGAGGGTATTCTCCGTCATCATCCCGCTGGAAAGAGCGTAAATTCGGCCTGGTCTGATGGGTAAATTGTTAATCTCCCGTCCGCTAATCGTGAAAGGTGCGACGGTTTCTAGCAGATCTAAGCCGACGTGTTGTCTGGAGGAGGCATTGGCTAGGCGGTCGTGAATCTCGGTGAGCTTTGTACTCAAGCCACCAATGTAGATGGGACAATGCGGCAGCAACTGTTTCTGCCGCAACTTATGAATCATCGTGAGCAGCTCCTGGGATTTGCCCAGTGCAAACACCGGCACCAGAACGCTTCCTCCTTGGGCGAACACTTTTCGAATTGCCTCTGCAAAACGCAACTCCTCCTGCTCTCGGGTGAAGCCTTCAGGCTGGGGAGTCGCGCCTCGTGTGCATTCTACAATGATTGTATCGATATTTTTATCGGGCAGACGCGCCCCCTGCATCAGAGTTTGATCCAAGAAATTGACGTCGCCAGTGTAAAGAATCCGGCGACCTTCAGCCTCGAGAAGAACTGCAGAGGAACCCAGAATGTGGCCGGCGTCCTCCAGTTGGAGTGAGACGTCTGTGGCTTCATCGTACCCGAGGCGATCCCCGTTCAGTGAGAAGCGCTTTCCGGTGGGCAGGGACTGGAAGCGGCGGGTGCAGGCTGTGGCGTCTTTGTGGGTGAAAAGAGGAGTTTGTCCCTCGCCGCTTTCCTGGCGCTTCATCATCACGTTCACCGAATTGTGCAGCATGGCGTCTGCCAGTTGCCGAGTGGGCTCAGTCATGAACGCATTCACCTTCGGATGAGCTTTCATGAGCACGGGCAAAGACCCAAGATGATCTTGGTGGGCGTGCGTCAGGATAACGGCATCCAATTCAGTATTAGAAAGATGCTCTAATAACGGGAGGCTCTCCCTCCCTTCAGCTTTTGGGTGCGCCCCGCAATCCAAAACGATACGCCGACCGGCGATTTCTAATAGATAACAGTTGGCGCCGATTTCGATTTGGCGGGTGAGATTGGTGAAACGAAAAGAAGACATTTGGATAGTGCAAACCCCGAAGCGCAAACGGACCGTTCAAGAGGCTCGCGCAGAGTGGAAACGGAGGAGGCTACCAGAGTGCCTAGGAAACAACAGATGAAACACAGAAAGGTTTCATGCACGGTTCGGATGCGGGCCCCAATGCAGCAAAGTCAAACGGAGGGTGCCGCCAGAGGCTTGCGACAAAAAGGGTCGAACTACCGTTGCTGCCTTCCGGCCCTGGCGGGGTTTGCCCGCCCTTAATCCGCATCCCCTGACGGCACACGTACTATGAACCCCTAGCGGGGAAACTCAACCCCCTCCTGCAATTTTTGCAGCGCTTTCCCTCACATCCCGCTTGCAAGAGGACGTCAGGAGAGGATGATAGGGAGTAGCGGAGTTTTTCTTTTTGTCCCCCCCCTCTTCTTCCTAAACCCCAGTTCGATCCACCCGTGTCAGCTCTGTCTCACGCGCTCCCCCAAGCACAGAACTTTTGCGTATGACCAGGATATTTCTCATTGTAACCATCGTCTTTTCACTGGCTTCCGCCCTTCTGGCTTTTCTGACCAAAGAGAAAGCTGGGGAACTCGCCAAGAAGCTGGATGACACTGCCGCCACCTCCAGTTCCTTGAAATCCGACAATTTGAAACTGAAGGAGGACAAGAAGACGGCTTCCGAGAAAATCGGCGAACTCAACAACGAAACTGCCGCAGTGAAAACACAGTTAGAAACGTTGCGAGCCGACATCAAGACTAAAGAGACAGAACTCGCTGCACTACAACAAGCTAAGCAGGAAGCTACCGCTCAGGTTGCCAAGTTGAAAAAGCAAATCGAGGAGACAACCGTCCCTGTTGTGCCCGCCAAGGATCCAGTTATGGAGGAAAAGCTCGCCACGCTGGACGCAGAGCTAAAGAAAAAAGAACAGGCTGCGGCGGACGAAAAGGCGAAGCTCACCCAAGAGCTACAACAGCTGAAGGCCAAAGTCGCGGAGGCAGCCAAGGCGACGGGGCCGGGAGGAGTTAAAGTAGGTTCAGACGGCAAGCCCGTGTCACAATCTGCGCGGCCTCCTTCCGGAGTGATCGTGGCGTACAACGAAGGCTGGAATTTTGTGGTGGTGAATTTGGGCGATAAAAACGGGGTGACTCCCGAAAGCAAGTTGGTCGTTTTCAGGGGAGGTAAAACCATTGCCAAGTTGAAGATCACCGAAGTGCAGCCGACACATTCATCTGCGGGATTGATTTACCCGGCGGGCCGAAATCTTGAGGCGGTTCAAACCGGCGATCTTGTGGTGTTTTCCAAACCTGAAGCGCCTGCGGCGGATGCATCTCCCAACCTGCGCGCATCCATCCCGTAAGGCATAGCGCCCCTCTGAAAAAGCAGTATCATTTTATCCTCATGCGTCTTCTTTCCAGAATTTTCGCGGGCCTCCTGCTTCTTTGCGGTAGTTTGGGTGTCTCGGGTTGCGCAACAACGCCTAAACCCGAGTCTGAAAACAGTGTGAGCACGATTCCATGGAATCGGCCTGCGAGTTGGGAAGGCCGTGGCCCGCTGGGTGGAATGATGATGATGGAAGGAAGGTAGACGAACAGGGCAAGTGGGAGACGGATGGCGCAGAGGGGTCTCGTGACTCGGTCGTGACGTAATGAGTTCAATAGCGATTTCGTCGCCTCAGCAGATCTGATAATATTTTGCGCTCGGAGGATGGCATCGGGAGCGCGTTGGAGTTTTATTGCTGCCCGAAACTGACCGGCTGGGTGTCCACGGGGACTTGGAGGACTCCAGGCGGTTTGGCTGGGGCGTTGGTTGTTGCTGCTGGAATGGGTGTGAGACGCTGCACCAGAACACTGTCATCGTTACGGGGGTGAAGAGTTCCAGAGGGACGAATCCAGAAAATCGCCCCCAAACCGATGGCAAAAAGAGCCGCTAAACTCGCTAAATACACTGGGGTACTCACACTGTATTCTCCCAGATAAGTGCCTAATCGATCTGCCGCGATCCGCCAAAGTGAACGGTGCAAAAGCTCTTCGCGCTGCCGCAAATGAAGCTGTTTTAGCAGCTTTTGCGGGTAATCAGCGGGCAATTTCGTCTGAGCACGCTCCTTAAGCAGCGACTGAAGTTGTTCCTGTGTCATAGGACGACGGTGGATTTGAGGTGTTAAAAATACTCTACGCGGGTTTCCGCGAGGTGCTGGGTGGGAAGGACGGCGCGGTAGGGAAAGAAGGGTGCGTTTCAGGCTGAAAATCAGTGAGATACCCTTGTAAAAGGCGGTGGGCGTAAAAAAGGCGCGACCGCACTGTCCCCTCGGAAACTCCAAGGACGGCGGAGATTTCGGCATGCGCCAGACCTTGAATATCAAACATAACCACCACGGCGCGGTGCTCAGGAGTGAGCCTCTCCAAAGCTTCGCCCAACCGGACCTGCAACTCACTCAAATTAGCTTCGGAGTGCGGCGTTTGCGTGCTGATCAGCGCGGGGTGCAGCGTTGCTTCCTCGGCTGGGGAGCCGAGAGGCGTCGCAGCCCCTTGGGATGGAAACACGCGTGCGTCCAAACTGACCGCCTGTCGTTTACTGCGGCGCCTGAGGAAATTAATCGTCATGTTTACCGCGATGGAATGAATCCAAGTCGTAAATTTTGCGGCGCCTCGGAAACCGGCTAGGGAACGGTAGACCTTTGTCCAGACGTCCTGGAGGACATCGTTGGTATCGTCATGATTCGCCGTCATTTGAAACACTAAGGAATAAAGTTTCCCTGAATGTTTCACAACGAGCGAGTCAAACGCGGCAGCATCCCCTGACTGGGCACGGGCGACCCAAGCCACGTCTTCGAGGTGGCTGCTGGCAGGATCGGACTGGGCTTCGGGTTGCACTTGGGCAGAAGCCGACGAAGCGGGAAGCTGCGGTGGCGCGGCGCTCTCAAGGAAGGGAGCAGACTCGTCTGCTGCACTTTCTTGGGAAGTGTGTTTGTTGTGCGGTCCCACAGCCTTACTTTTAGCAGGCCGTTGTCGCCAAGTCTCTGAAGAAAGCAGCGCCTCCCTAGGCAGCGGGTAGGGGGCAAATAAAGTGCCGCTCAAAGCGCAAGATAAACCGCCAAGGTCGACTTCACCCGAGTTGTCGACTTGCTCACTAACGTGCTCAACAGCGTCTTGAACAAAGATCGGTAAGGATGTTAGCCGAGTGGATGATCGGAAATAGACTGGGGCTCTGCTCATAGATTCCTCAACTCCTCTGACAAAGGAGACGCATGAGATGTTCAATCAGGAATCAGAATTGGAAATCTGTCCTGGGAATCGCGACGAACGCAGCCGTTTATGCAGCGCTTTCTAGAAAGGCCGCCGCAAGTCGAACTCCCCCAGAGACGCGCTTAGGAGCATTGCAAAACATTTGTTGTCGCGGCCCAAATGCCTCAAACGCCGGGAAAATTCAGTCAGCGGGTGGTCTGTATACTCCGCAAGCAAATCAATATCACCGCATTAGGTAGACTTATATCCGTCTTTATCGATCTCTACCGTTGCGTAGCCTACGGCCTTAAGGCCTGCCTCCAAAGACGCACTCACCGTTGAGAGTTGTGGCATCTCTACTGGTGAGATCTGGACTTTGGCCTGCGGGGCTGCTTCCCCGTTGGCCATGTGCCGGACACGAAACACGGAAAAACCAAGGCTGCGCACCCAATCCTCCGCGGCCTCAACCATAGCGAGCACATCGGGGGTCACCGGAGTGCCGTGCGGGATGCGAGAGGAGAGGCAGGGTTGCGCTGGGGCATCAGCCGTGGCCAAACCAAGCTCGCGGGAGGCGGCGCGAATCTCTTCCTTGTTGAGTCCCGCGTCACGCAAAGGGGCAAGCACTTTGAATTCTGCGGCAGCCTCGCGGCCCGGACGGACCTGGTGCATATCATCGGCGTTTTCTCCGTAAGCGAGGCCCTTGAAGTGGCGCTTCGCCGCCAGGGACTCCAATTGCAAAAAAAGCTCTGCCTTACAAAAGTAACACCGGTTCAAGGGGTTTTTCGCGTAGTCCGGATTCTGTAGCTCGCCTGTGGCCACCACTTCCACGGGCGCATCCAGCCCCTCGGCGAGGGTTAACGCAGCCGCGAGCGCCTTGCGCGGCAAACTCGCGCTATCGGCAATAACACCCAGCATCCCCCCGGCGCCCAGTGTGTTGCGGGCCTCCGCCAGCAAGTAAGCGCTGTCCACACCGCCTGAATAGGCGATGAGTAAGGGAGCGTGGGCGCGAAGGATATCACGGAGTATATCCTGCTTGGCCCGAAGCGATTCCGACAGCATAAAGGTTAAATGAGCACTCGCCGAAAAAGTTCGTCCAAAGGAAGGCTCAGCCCGATATAGAAGTCGCCGAATTCCGCAAACTTCACGCTTACCGGATCAAATCGCATTTTATAGACGATGTCCTTGATCCAGAACGTGTCGTGGGCAAACAGGGTGACACCCCATTCTGCGTCATCTAACCCAGTGCTGCCGGTGATCAGTTGTTGCACCTTTCCGTGATATTGGCGTCCCACTCGGCCATGCCCCGCCATCAGTGCTTTGCGCTCTTGGAAGGACAAATCGTACCAGTTTTGAGAAGGAGCGCGCCGTTTGCTCATGGGGTAAAAGCAGAAGACTTCCCATGTCGGCAGGTTGGGGTAAAGCTTGTCCCTGCCGTACTTAGCCATGCGGGCTTGGAATTCGGCGAGCCCCTTGTCGAACTCCGGCGTCCCAGGCTGCAGGTTTTGCTCCTTCTCCAAAGTAACTGCGTATTCCTCAGGGGTGGAAATGTATTCACTTTCCTCGGTAAGCGAGAGGAAGCTATAAACTGGGGTCAAGACGTCTGGGCCGAGGCCGAGGGAGAGTCGTTTTTCGTAACCGTTGGCGACGTGCAAGTCTGGGGTGAGGAGCATGAAGCAGATGTCGGCCTTGGGAGTAACAACGCTGAAAACCAGAAGCTGGGTGTTTTCCGTAGCGCGGATTTCCTGAATGAGCTCGGTGAGCTGGGTTTTGGCCGTGATGCGTTCTTCGGGAGAAAGCATCGACCACTGGCCATGTTCCACTCGGTAAAAGAGATGGAGAACGTGCCAGCCTTTTTCTGGAATAACGGAGTTGGTTACAGAATCGGACATTGGCGTATGATGCGTTCTGTGTGCCGAGCGTCAAGGAAGGGCCGCACCGCCGAGCACAATCCCGGGCGAAATCGGGTTGCCTCTGATAAAATCGCGCGTTTGCATTCTGCGCTTTCCTTCAAGCTGCACCTCTCCCAACCAAACGCCCGCCGCGCCCGCTGCAACGAGCACTCCGCGGGATTCGACGCCCAAAACAGTGCCGGGGGCGGCGCCGCCACTGGAAACGCGACTTTGAATCACCGAAAACACTTTGAGCTTGCGGCCTGAGTCTGTGGAAGATGCGGACGAGGGAAGCCTCGTGTAGGCACCGGGCCACGGGTTCATGGCGCGGACTTTACGATCCACCGCGAGGGGCGATTCCCAAGTGATCCAGCCGTCCTCACGGGTGAGTTTTTTTGCGTAAGTGACGTGAGCGGGATCTTGTGGAAAGCGCGGGGCTACGTCCTTTTCGAGGAGTGCGAGTGCCTCTGCAAGCGCCTCTGGAGCGAGGATCGCCAGTCTGTCGTGGAGCGTTCCTCCAGTTTCTCTGCGGCGCAGTGGAAGGCGCTTTTCTAAAAGAATATCTCCGGTATCCAACCCCTCGGCCATGTACATGACCGTGATCCCCGACTCGGAGTCTCCCGCTTCTATGGCCGCCTGAATGGGCGCTGCACCGCGATGCCTCGGCAGAAGGGAGGCGTGCAGGTTGAGGCAGGCGCGGGTGGGCAATTCCAGCACTGCACTCGGCAAAATCTGGCCGTACGCCATGACCACGAGGACTTCCGGGGTCAACGATCGCAACGCTTCGACGGCGTCTGGAGCCCGCAGTTTGAGGGGTTGCTGAAGCGCCAGTCCTTCTCGTTGCGCAATTTGTTTGATCGCGGACGCTTGAAGCTCCTGATGCCGACCAACCGGTTTGTCCGGTTGGGTAAGCACTCCCGCGACGCAGTGAGGTGAGGCCAGCAACCACTCCAACGAAGGCACCCCGATATCGCCAGTTCCTGCAAAAACAATACGCATTTAGCTTGAAACTAAGCGTTTATAATGGCGGTGAGAATGTCGTAAGTGACTTTCACAGGAGGCTGCGTCGCATCAATGTTGAGCACCTTATCCGGGCCGTAAAAGTCTAGCACAGGCTTGGATTCGGTTTCGTAAGTGATCAAACGTCTGCGAATGGTTTCCTCGTTCGCATCGTCAAAGCGGTTCTCCTTTAAGGCGCGCTTTTTAAGGCGGGAGACCAGAGCGTCGCGGTCTGGACAAGAGAGATGGAAGACGCGTTTGACCTCGAGAATATCCCGCATGATTTCAGCCTGGCGTACATTTCGGGGAATGCCGTCGAGCACAAGGGAGTCGATGTCCGGCTTAAACTTACGCGCCCCAACCATGTCTCCAATCACGGCCATCCACAGGCGCACGGTCATTTCATCGGGGACGAGTTCGCCCCGGCTGGAGTATTGGAGGAAGGCCTCCCCCAGTGGAGTGCGAGTGTCCAAAGACCGAAACACATCGCCGCAAGCACAATGGAAAAAGCGAGGGATAGTTCCCAGCACCTTGCCTTGAGTACCTTTACCAGCACCGGGCGCCCCAAAGATGAGATAAGTGCCGTATTTCATGCGTCCGTTGACCATCCGAAAAAGCGGGGCGAGTAGCAAGACGGTAAACCACAACGGTCTTTCGAGGCGAGGATTCTCCTTTGTACTCGGCCCAGACGGGTGGACTAACCGTTGGAAAACCGGAAATTCATTCGTTGATAATGAGTCGCTTAAGAAGAATTAATCCTCTCAAGAGAGTCTGTCACTGCACCTTTTCTAGCAACAAACAGTGAATGTGCTCCGCTCCAAAAACCGTTTGTAATGAGACGGTTTTAGATCACGGCGATGAACTTACCGGGATTCCGCAGGTCCGCGATTACGCGCCTCGGAATAAGTCTATGATCGTAGGTGACTCCATCACGCTTATCGGGCGAAGGCGACCTTCGCCAGAGAGTTTTTGGCGCAGCATGGTGAGGTTGCGTTCCTCGATCATTGTCCCTCGATTGATCAGATTAAGGCTGCCACCCGGAGTGATCGGCATAGCCTCCACTGTGACGTCGTTGATTTGAAGGGTCTCGACGGTCTTGCGGTTTACATTACGGCTGCAGACGTAGAGGGATACCGACAAAAGGATGCCGGAGGCGTTAAGGCAGATGCGGACGCGGTCGACCATGACCGCGTTTAATTTGGGCAAATTCGCGGTGGCGACCGCCTTGGGCACTACAGCCGTGAGCACTTCGTGGCCTTCGCCTTGGATACCCGCTTTAATCGCTCCCTGAACGATGTTTACGACTTCACCGAGGGTGTCTAAGGCATCGCGACCGGATTCAGCGGGCATGCCGGTAAGCGTCTGGAAAAGGAGCATCGCAGACTTGCGGTCGGATTCCACAAGGACGTCCACCCAAAGGGAAGCCTGCGGGGCGACGATGGCGCACCACATGGCAAACGTAGGTTCTTTGTCTGCAAACACGTGCTTTTCCACCTCTTGAATGGAATCAATCCCGAGTCCGCCGATAGCCTCAACCAGTGTTGGACCCGCAGTGGTGAGCGTCTGAATCTTACGAAATTTGTCGTGGAGAATGGTAGCGGTGGCTCGAACGTTGGGCGGAGTGGGTTCCGCAGATGCCTCAGGTTGAACACCGCCAGAAGTAGCCGCACCGTCTAAGCGGCGAACGAAACGATGCGCTGCATCTGCTTTGGCACGAATGACCTCCTTATTCATCGGGAACACCAAAACGTCGGAGGCTCCTGAATTTAGCCCGTCTACCACGACCTTTGGATCGCCGCTCAAGGTGACGATGAAGGGCACGATGATGTTGTCTGCCGTGCGGTTCAAAAAACGTTTTGAAAGGTCTTGCGCAGACGGAGCCGTCAGTTCGTCGCTGAGGAAAGCAAGTACAGGACTCTTGCTTTCATTGAGATAAGTGAAAGCTGAAGAGCCGTCTTCAACGGACTCAACTCCCCACCCTGTCGGTTGAACGGCTTTAGAGATAGCGTCTCTCATGAGCGGATTAGGATCCGCAATCAGGATTTTCATAATGATTCACTTTCGGCTGTGTTTACACTTGATCTGTCCTGGGGGTGGCCTTCTCAAAGTATGTGTCTCGTATGAGAAAAAATTTCACTTAGGATCGCGTCGGATGCTCAGGCGGCTGATAGTATTCAAATTGAACAGTTTAAGGAGCATATTGCTTTGGAAAAACGGATTGGAAAAACGGGCAGATATTCCACAGAATCATTATTCAAAATAAAGCTCTAGTGGGTCTACAATCATCTTGCCCTAAAGATTTGTCACCCGAAAATTTGTTTTAATGTGTCAACAAGTTGTCACATTTCGCTGGCATTGGATCTGCTAATTGTCAGACGCCAGATCTGCTATTTTTAACCAACACCCCCACAATATAGCATACTTTATTATCCAGCCCCCCTTCTCATCATGAACGAATTGCTCAATGAATTTCTCGTAGAGAGTTACGAGAATATGGACCAGTACGAAGGTAGCCTCATTGAGTTAGAGAAGGACCCCACCTCCAAAAAACTGGTCTCAGCAATTTTCCGCACCTTGCACACCGTGAAGGGCACCTGCGGTTTCTTGGGGTTGAGCCGATTGGAGGCCATCGCGCATGCAGGGGAAAATCTTCTCTCCTTGGTCCGTGATGGAGTGGTCAGTTTTAATCAAGCGATCGCCTCCGCTTTGCTCGCAACCGGTGACGCCGTGCGGGCGATTCTGGCGCAGTTGGAGAAAACCGAAACCGAAGGCGATGTAGATTACAGCGAATTGGTCGCACTTTTGGTCAGTCTCCAGAAACCTGTCTCTGAGGGAGCTGTAAACGTGGAGGAAAGCGCCAAGCCAGACAAGGCAGTGTCGGCCGAAGCCAAGGCTGCACCTGTTGAAGCCAAGGCAGTGCCGGTCGAAGCTAAGGCAGCGCCCGCGAAGGCTCCCGTCAAGGTAGCGCCGGCAGCGAAGGCCCCAACAGCCGAGCCCGAGCCCAAAGTTGTCAAAGCACCTGTGGAAGCGCCCATGGAGGTGTCCGCAGCGAAAGTGCAGCCAACCGCGTCAACCGCGTCAACCGCGTCAACCGCGTCAACCGCGTCAACCGCGTCAACCGCGAAGTCGCCCGAGGGAGACTCGCCCAGCGGGTCTAAGGCGTCCGACTCCACCGTGCGTGTGAACGTCGAATTGCTGGACCGCCTGATGAATTTGGTCGGTGAACTCGTGCTCACCCGCAACCAAATCGTTCAGCTCACCGGATCGTTGGAGTCCGTTCCGATGCAAGCGGCTTGCCACAGGCTCAACCACATCACCACCGAGTTGCAGGACCGCATGATGAAGACGCGCGTCCAACCGATTGATGCGCTCTGGAGCAAACTGCCCAGAACGGTGCGTGATCTTGCTCAGTTGTGCGGAAAGCAAATCCGACTGGAGACCGAAGGTGCGGAGACGGAATTGGATCGCACGGTCATTGAGGCGATTAAAGATCCAATGACCCATTTGCTGCGTAACAGCGTGGATCACGGCGTGGAATCTCCCGAAGAGCGTAAGGCCGCGGGCAAGAATCCTGAGGGGCGCATTCTTCTGCGTGCCTTCCATGCGGCGGGTTTGGTCACCATTGAAATCATCGATGACGGCGGCGGAATTAAGGTGGAGCGCGTCAAGGCCCGTGCGTTGGAGCGCAACCTAATCACGCCAGAAAAGGCGGCGACGATGAGCCAGCAGGAAGTGGTGAACTTGATTTTCCAAGCGGGCTTCTCCACGGCGGAAAAAGTCAGCAATATTTCGGGTCGCGGCGTCGGAATGGACGTAGTTAAGACGCAGATTGAAAAGATCGGTGGGATGGTAGACATGTCGACGGAAGTGGGTAAGAGCACCACTTGCCGCATTAAAATACCGCTGACTTTGGCGATCATCCCGGTGGTGATTGTGGGTTGTCGTGGGGATCGTTTTGCGATTCCGCAGACGAATTTGCTCGAGGTGATTCGACTGGATAAGAACCTGATGGTGGAGACCGTTCACGAAACGCCCGTGGTGCGGTTGCGTGGCAACCTGTTGCCGATTGTGTTTCTGGATAGCGTGCTTGCGATCAAGACTGGGGAGCGTGAAGAGACCCAGCACCTAGTGGTGCTTCAGGCTGGAGACCGGCATTTTGGATTAGTGGTGGACACGATTCACGAGGCTGAAGAAATCGTTGTTAAGCCGCTGGGCCGTGCGCTCACCGCGGTATCGTGTTTTGCGGGAGCGACGATTTTGGGAGATGGTCACGTGGCGTTAATCTTGGACATCTTCGGGCTGGGAAGCCGAGCTTCGATGTTCCAATCCACGCGGGCAGCGAACGCCCTCGAGGAAGAGGTTAAGGCACAAGGAGTAGGAACTGGCGCTCTGCTCAACGAGTTGTTGGTGTTCCATGTCGGCGGAATCCGGGCGGCGATGCCACTCGACATGGTCAGTCGACTGGAAGAGTTTGGTGGGGAACAAATTGAAGAGGCTGCTGGCAGGCAGGTCATCCAGTACGGAGGCTCGATTATGCCGCTGATTTCTTTGTCACGTGCGCTTGGATTTGAGGAGTCTAAGCCCGTAGACGGGCGCGTCCAAACCATCGTCTACGCACGCAATGGGCGGGCTGTGGGATTGGTGATTGATGGGGTTGAGGAAATCGTGCGAGGCAACATCGAGGTGCAACCGGCGGGTCGACGTTCGGGAGTGTTGGGCTCGGCGGTAATCGGAAAACAAATTACGGAACTTATTGATGCGCAAGATCTTGTGCGAACCCACGCCTCGGATCTGTTCGAATAACTTGAGACGGCCATGAATAAAACCCGCCAACTTTGCACTTTTGTTCTCGAAGGACAGACCTTCGGCATTCACGTCGATTGCGTTCTGGAAGTGATCCGCAGCCTACCCCTGACTCACGTGCCACTGGCTCCTGAAGCTGTGTGCGGACTCATTAATCTTCGAGGCCAGATTGTTACAGCCATCGACCTGCGCCGCCGTCTGGAACTGGGGCCGCTTAAGGAAGGGAAGACCGCGAGAATGAATATTATCATTCGGACTTCTGAAGGGCCTCTATGTTTTCCGATTGACGAGGTCGGCGATGTGGTCGACGTGGAGGAACGTTTGTTTGAACCGGTGCCCGAGACGATGACTGGCACGGCGAGGAAGCTCATCGATAGCGTTTGTAAGCTTCCGGGGACTCTTTTACTGGTACTCAAGGGAGACTTTGCTGAGCTCGCAGGGATTTAACGTGATCGCCCTTTTATCTCCATTTTCTATCTCTTCACTTCATACCTCAACTTTTTTATGCGTGCCCTAATAATCGACGACTCGCGCACCATGCGCATCATTATCTCAAAAATTGTCCGGGAGATTGGTTTTGAAACCGGCGACGCTGGCGACGGTCAGGAAGGCCTCAACTGGATTGCTGAAAACGGCTTTCCAGAGCTCGTGTGCTGTGACTGGAATATGCCTGAAATGAATGGGCTGGAGTTCGTCCAGCACGCTCGGACGCTGCCTGGTAACGAGGCCATGCAGATTATGATGATCACCACGGAATCGGAGGCAGATAACGTCATGGCCGCTTTGGAAGCGGGTGCTAACGAGTACTTAATGAAGCCTTTCACTAAGGACTCTATTCAAGACAAGTTATCCATCCTCGGCCTTGTACCTTAACAGACTCCGAAGCTGTTATGAGCAAAACCAGAGTGCTAGTCGTGGATGATTCGGCGGTAATTCGCCGAGCAATCAGTGATTTGCTCGCTAGTGATGCCGAAATTGAGGTTGTAGGCCATGCCGCCAACGGTGCTCTCGCGCTGCAAAAGATCGCCGATTTGAAGCCTGACGTCATCACGCTGGACGTTGAGATGCCGGTGATGGATGGATTACAAACTCTGCGTGAGATGAAGAGATCGGGATTTACTGCCCCCGTGATCATGTGCTCCACGCTGACCGAACGGGGCGCGATGGCCACGCTCGACGCTTTGTCCTTGGGTGCCGCCTGTTATGTGACCAAGCCCAGTTCCAGCGGGACGGCTGCCGAAAGCATCGATAGCCTTCGTCGGGAGTTGCTTCCCAAGGTCAAGGCACTCGGCGGGCATCATAACAGGTACAACCGGGAGGGGATTCGGAAACCCTCGCTCTCCACTCAACAGAGCAGTGCTACGGCAACGGTCGCACCAACCCTAAGGGAGCCTCGCGAAGCATCTCCCCTCGCTGCGCCGCAACTTATTACGCAACCCCGCCTCGCTCCGCAACCCAGAGCGAAGCAGGAGACCACACCGTCCTCCAAGAACAAGGCAATCCCTCTCCCTTTACCCCGAGCCTCGCAGGAGCCTAAGGCCGACACGCCGGTGAGGCTGGCCGCCAAATCAAAAAAATCGAGCAAGATTGAGGCAGTGATTATTGGCGTATCCACCGGCGGCCCCAACGCTCTTGCCGTGCTACTCCCCGCGCTCCCCGCGAATTTGTCGGTTCCAGTTTTGGTGGTGCAGCACATGCCGCCAGTATTCACCAAGTTGGTGGCTGATCGTCTCGACAAACAATGCACGCTTACAGTGCGCGAGGCGGTTGAAAACGAGACAGCCCGTGCTGGCACCATTCTGATAGCTCCTGGGGACTTTCACATGACGCTGGAAAAAAACGGCGCCGGCACTCTTGTGAAGCTAAACCAGAACGCAGCCGTGAACTTTTGTCGTCCAGCGGTGGATGTGATGTTTCAATCCGCCGTGGCAGCTTATGGGGGAGGTTTGCTCGCTGTGGTGCTCACGGGGATGGGTTCTGATGGCGCGCTAGGTTGTGAACAGGTGAGCGCCGCGGGGGGACAAGTTATTGTCCAGGATGCCGCGACGAGCGTGGTGTGGGGCATGCCGGGGGCGGTAGCCGAGCGCGGTCTCGCAGAAGCTATTCTGCCCCTTGAACATATTGCCAAAGAAATCGTGCGCAGAGTTAGCGCGCTCAACTGAGTCCAGAAAGTTTATATCCTCTAAAGCGTGACTGCCAACGACCCCAATTCAGCGATCGCCCCAGGTGACTTCAAATACGTCTGTGCCTTGCTCAAGGATGAAGCAGCCATCGTCTTAGAGGAGGGAAAAGAGTATCTTGTGGAGACACGTTTGGGGCCTCTCGCCAAGAATTCAGGCTTTGCCAGTCTTGCCGACTTGGTGGCGGAGCTTCGGTTCCACGCTCCTGCAAAACTGGTCAAAAAAGTGGTCGACGCGATGACCACTAACGAGACGTCTTTTTATAGGGATGCGCATCCGTTCAAAGCGCTGCAGACCGCTATCTTGCCTGAGCTCATGGTGTCCCGCGCGGAAACTCGTGCGTTAAACATTTGGAGTGCAGCATGCTCCACAGGTCAGGAGCCGTACAGTCTGGTGATGATGATGAAGGATCACTTCCCACAACTGATCAACTGGCACAACTACATACTCGCTACGGATCTGTGCACTGAAGTCGTGGAAAAGGCAAAGTCCGGTCTCTTTCGGCAGATTGAGGTTAATCGCGGGCTTCCTGCGCCTCTTTTGATGAAACATTTTTCGAAGGTGTCCGGTGAGTGGTACATTAAAGAAGAACTGCGTAAACAGATCGATTTTCGCGAGATGAATCTCGCCACCCCGTGGCCGCCCATTCCGCAAATGGATCTCGTGTTGTTGCGTAACGTGATGATTTATTTCAACAACGACACTAAGCGCAGCATTTTAGAGCGTGTCGCAAAGCTTTTGCGTCCCGATGGATACCTCATGTTGGGGGCCTCTGAGACGACCTGGGGCGTGGAGGATTCCTTTGAGCGTGTAATGGTGGGAACTACGACGTTATTTAAGCGGAAAAAAACGGCTTGATGCGTTCGGGCCAAGGGAGGCAGACGGAATCGATCGAAATCAAACATCCGTTTTTCTCTTGGAATGCGATTCCCGTAAATGAGGATGAAATTTCTCATTGCTTTTCGCCCTCATTAGGCGACTTTACTCCAAAAGCGGGTGCGTCGAAGGAAGACATGCCTGCATTCATCCAAGGATATGATGCATTCGAGTGAAAATGGGGAGCGCTCAAACCCGGAGCCTATTGCTTCCGAAAAAGTGACGCACGAGCGGAAGCTATTCTTTCTGGATTTGAAAGAAAATCAACGTGGCCGCTTTCTCAAGATCACCGAAGATGTTGGCGGTCGTCGGGACACGATTATGCTCCCGGCGCCAGCTTTCCGAGAGTTCCTCGAGGCTTTGCAACGCTTGGTGGAGTTTGAGGAAAAACTCTAGAAAATTGTAACAGTAACCTTCTAGGGATCTCCAAGGGATCTCTGGAAGTTGGAGAGTTACGTGAAAGCTCTCACGTAACAATCCTCACTAGTTTGGTTTTTGAATTTCAGCAGACTTCAGCAGACTTGAGTCGGTTTCGTCCCTGTTCGCGGTGAGGAGAATCCTCTCTGAGCAACAAGGCGGATCATTCTACCCAGACTTTTTTTTGTTCAAAATCGAGGGTGATTTTGTGCTTTCGAAACGGTCCCCAGCCCAGCAGGGCGTCGTTGCTGCCTACGCTTGTATCAAATTCGAGGGGACTGATGCGTAGCGATCCCAAACGCGCTTCCCGCAGCAGGCCGACGTGCTCGATTTCGATGCCGCCCACTCCCATCGCCTTGCGCTTCAGAAGGCGCGGCGTAGTGACCCATGTTTGAGGAATCGTATCCAAAACCAGCTGTGGAATTCGCAGGCCTGAGCCGCAGCCAGTGTCGAAGAAAGCGCGCACCGTCTGCGCCCCGATTTGAAGCGTCACCCACATGCGTCCATCCACGATGGTGAAGGGAAAAGAGGCGGCGCGGGCAGGCGGTTGAAAGGGGCGCTTGTAAGCGAAGGTGACTTCCTTTTTTGGCGCATCAATTGTGACGTACGAAAACTGCTGTAAAAGCGGAAGCCCCAACAAGTTGAGTGGTATTTCCTCAGTGGTAAATCCTGCAAAAGTCTTCCGGTAGGAATGAAGGAAAACCCCGGCCAAACCGCGACCCAATACGGGTCTGTCTTCCAAATGCAACGACTCGTAGCGGGCCAGCATCACCTCCACATTGCCGCCGATCCCTGTGCCCTTTGCTGAGGCCCCGCGAATGGAGGGAAGACCCACGTCCAGAGCGGAAGTCGCGTCCAAGAGCACGGGAAACGCGTTGCCTGTATCGAGGATGAGGGGCAACTGGTTCCCATTCAACTGCCCGCTGACCTCGGGAATGCCCAAAGGCGTATCCAGAGGGACCCGCACGAGGGCCCCGGGTCGCAATCGCCACTGGTATTGGAGCTGTATCTGACCGTTAGGGAACTCCTTGGCATCTGCAAGGACGGAACTGCGCTGCAGCTTGGCAACCGTACTGCGCGACGCGGGGTTGACCATCTGGGCACACCCCAGCAGCAACAAAACGGGGGAATAAAGAAGGGCGCGCGCTTTCATGATTCGATCCGGTCCGGACTTGTAGCTTGCGATTGCGCACTTCTGGTAAAATGCCTGCGTGCTCGAAGGAAAAGGAGCGCCCCCTGCAGGAGCAGTCCGCCCCCAGCCACGGTCACCGCCGTGTACGCCATCCAGTTCCAATGTAATGGAGAAAGCGGCGCGGGCAAGCTGACTTCCCTCGATTGATCGCCGCTGACCAAAACTTGCCATCCCAAAGAAGGCTCTTCGGTGCCGGGCGCAGTTTTCCAGAACAATACGGAGTTCGGATTCCCAAGCGGCACTTCAAGACGCAATGGGGATTCGCTTGGCCGCCAGATCCAAGTGGCCGTGAGCAGTTCCGGAATTGCCTCGCCGGGGTCAAACGTAATGGCGACGGGTGACGGAGGCTCAAAGCCTTGATGTAAAGTAATCTTGGGCTTCCCAAGTTCACTCAGTGAAAAACTCCGTCCGCTGGGAAGCACGATGCGCAGCCCCGCGCCGAGCACTTCCACTGGGTTGGGGGCGTGGCGCAACCAAGGATTGCCCTGAACATCGGCGGTGACTTGCAATGTCACCTCCGGCCCATCCTGAAGACGCAACCTCGCAAGGAGCACGTCTGCCGAATGTGCCACCACACGCTGCGGGAGAAAAATCAGCAGCGCCGCAACGATCAGGCTCACTAAACCCGCACCCACACAGGGCCGGCTTCTGTTCATTTCACGTTCCAGCGCAGCACCCGCCCGAAAGTATTCCATTCCGTTTCGAGAATATTCCCTTTGGCGTCAAACGTAATTCCATGGGGGGACGTTACGACGTTGTCCTTCCAATCCGCTGGGGGAACTTTGGGGGTGTTGGTCTGGCCTGGGGTGTCGTTGGTGCCCAGCGCCGCAACCATTTTACCTTCCTTGTCCCAAACAGATACGCGTCCTGCAATCTCTGCGATGCACACTTTGTCGCCGTGAAAGGACGCGGAACTCGGATTACGTAAATCCGTCGCGATGACGCCCATCAACTCGCCGTCCAAAGTCGCGTGCATGATGCGCTTGTTCCCGCGATCGCATAAAAACACACGCTCCGGCGTGAAACGCGTATCGATGTGGATCTTGTGACAGTTGGCCAGCTTGAACGGCTCGCCTGGCCCGCCGAACTGCTTCTTAAACTTCCCGGCCGAATCGAAAACAAAAATCCACGACGTACCGTAGCCGTCCACCACGTAAATATCACCGTTTGAGGCCACATCAGCAGACGTTAGCTTCAGACCGCCGCGCGTTTCGGAGGACGCTTCCACGAAAGCAGGCTTGCCATCCTTTTGCGCCATATCGCTGAACGCAATTTTCTGGGATTTGCCTCCGATACTCAACGTGACGCCGGTTTCGTCCTTCACGGGATTGATGCCCTCTTCTTTTTTCCCGTTGGCCAATGTCACAGTGCATTTCTTTGCAATCTCCGACTTAGCCACCTTTTGCGTCTCGCCTCCTGGTAGGGTGAACGTGAGAAACTCGCCCTGATCCGAGGGATTAATTCCGCGTAACACTTTCCCGTCCTTAAGAGTAACGGTCACTGGGCGGGCTATTTCAGCAGGGAAGGATTCCTTTGGAATTTCCAGTAGAATTTGTCCGTCCAAAGACGCCTTGATGACTTTTTGCTGGCTAAGTACCGCCGCGTAAATGAACTCACCTTCCTTTGTCTTGCGGATTGAAAACCCGTGCAACGTCGCTGGGAGCGGCAGATGTTTGAGGTACTTTCCATCTGGGGAATAGACTTGGAGTCCGCCCTTTTCCTGACCTTCGACGCTCACGTAAATGTGTCCCGCAGAGTCGACTTGAACTTCACCATGGCCGTTGCCGATGGTTTCCAGACCGGCGGGGGGTGTGATGAAGTTTGGGACGAATTCATAGGTAACCTCGGCTCTTGCAATGGTCGCGCCGAGCAGGAGCAGGGAGGTGAGGGTGTACAAATGGTGGGTCATAAGGTCAGGGGAACGGGTTTAAGACTGGGCAGGTGGTGGGGTGGGTCGGTGACGGGGTGAAAACGCGCGAAGCTTAAGCTTCGGCGCTTTGCTTCTCCGCGTCTTCGTCCTCGTGTTCGTCGTGATCCAATTCAGGATCTTCAGGGAGGAATTCCATTTTCGCGAACTTGCGCTTGCGCTTGTTAGCGGGGAGCGGTGCGAGGGTCATGGTGATGGCACGGCCCATGAGCTTGGGAGGCTGTTCCACGTTGGCCATGGTGGAAAGATCGGCGCTGATGCGGTGCATCAAAATCATCCCCAGCTCTTTGTGCGCGTTTTCACGGCCACGGAACTGAAGCTGGACACGCACTTTGTTGCTCTTATCGAGAAATTCTTCGCTGTGTCGCAGTTTAGTTTCGTAATCGTGCTCGCTGATGTTCACGCGGAACTTGATTTCCTTAAGCTTGCTGGTGGCTTGCTTCTTCTCTTTGTCCTGCTTGGAAATCTCGTACTTGAACTTTCCGAAATCTACGATTCGACAAACGGGTGGTACGGCGGTGGGCGCGACCTCGACGAGGTCTAACCCTGCGTGTTGGGCGGCGCGAAGGGCGTCTTGAATTTTCAAGATTCCCAACTGCTGACCGGAGGCTGCGACGATCACGCGTACTTCGCGCGCGCGGATTCGCTGATTAACTCGATACTGCTGGATTTGTATGGCTTGGGACTGGTGGGGATCCGGTTCCGGGGAGCTGCCAGGCGGATCCTTGTTTAGGCTGTTTCGCAGTGCGCCCCCCAGACTTTTCCAGGCGGCGGCTCCATTTCGGACTGGCTGCGACGCCCAATCCGTGGGAAATGCAACGCATGCGACGCATCTCCACCCTCAGCCCGTACGCATTAAGGGGCTCCGTAGCAAGGCAAAAGACTGCGCCGATGCAATTGATTTGACCGCCGCTCTTTTTCCTCAGCTCCAACTCACGCTTACTGTGCGCCGGTTGCGGAAGCGATCTACGTAATTAAGCTCTTTGTTTGCAACGCCATATTCATGCACGAGCTTCGTACATTTCACATCAAAACAGCAGTATTCGGCGATTTCCAACAAACGCCCCTCTCTCCACCATTTAATGGCGTCCAACCCGTCGGCCGTCTTTCCAATGCCGAGTGTCGCCGTGGCGATGGCGTCCAGACCGAGCCGGTGACCGAGCGTTTTTTCTACTTCCACCATTAAATCTAGCGTGCGGGCCGTATGCGCCAAATCCAACACGGTGTAGGCCGCAAGCACCTCGTAATCAAAATTGATCACATTAAAGCCCACCACCAAGTCCGCTCGCATTAACTGCTCAACCAGCGCCTGTACGTCCTTCTCTCCGTAAATTCGATACTCCTCCAACTTCGTGGAATACGTCACTCCAAGAGACATTCCCATCTCCCGCTTTTTGTCCCAACCGCCTGCATCGTTGGCCGAGCGCTGGGTTTCTAGATCAAAATAAACAACGTCCTGCGCCATGGTTCACATTTCCTGGTTTCCCCTAATGCCACACACCCGAAGGTTCATTTCCCGCCTTCCACTTAATACTGCATCCGATGCTCGCCGTCTGCAACTCGGGCGCAGGCCGCCCAGCCAACACCGCGTCGATCGCCGCTCGGAGATCTGCTCCGTCGCAGACGCCCTTTCCTGGCCGATCCGGACCGCGCATGGGACGTGATTCATCGATCTGCCCACGATAAGCGAGGGCGCGGTGCTCATCGAAAAGAAAGAAATCCGGAGTACAGGCCGCCGAATACGCCTGTGCCACACGTTGGGTTTCATCGAATAAAATGGGGAAGGAGAGCCCTTGCTTGGCTGCAAAACGGGCTGTTGGCGCCGGCGCATCCTGCGGATATTGCTCCGTGTCGTTGGAGGTAATCCCCACAATCGCCAAGGATGCATTGGCGTAATCTCGCGCAATCTGGGCGAGTGCTGGAGCCACGTGCAGCACGTAAGGACAGTGGGCGCACAAAAACACCACAAGCAGCGCGCGTGAGCCCCCGAAATCTTCAAGGCTGCGCAGCGCTTGGCTCTCCACATCCAGCAAAGTGAAAGCGGGCGCGTGGGTGCCCAAAGCGAGCATGGTGGATTGGGTGGCGGACATCGGCTTAAGAATACTTCTGAGCTTGGAAGGAAAACCGCAACGGATTTACCGCGCTAATCTACCTTCGTCGCCCTCCGAATATCAAAAATTACTTTCCAGAGTGGCCCGAAATTGTGTCAGCAATGGCGGAATGCAAACCACGTTGTTGAAAATCTCCTGCCCCGATCAGGTCGGATTATTGGCGAGAATCACCAACTTTATCGCCCAGTGGGGCGGGAACCTTACGGAAGTCCACCAGTTTACGGACGCTCAGGACGCCTGGTTTTTTGCGCGCATGGAAATTCAAACCCAAACCTTGCGCTGCCAGTTAGAGGAGTTGCGTAACGCTTTTGCTCCTATCGGGATGGAACTGCAAGCGGAGTGGTCCCTGCGCCCCGCCGAAGCGCGCCCGAAGGTCGTGCTCATGGTTAGTCAACTGGGCCATTGTCTGGCCGACTTGCTGTGGCGCTGGCGCTCTGGCGAACTCGCGTTTGAAATCCCCTGCGTCATCGCCAACCACGAGACGCTAAGGCCGCTAGTGGAGCGCGAAAACATTCCCTTTCATTGCATTCCGGTTTCCCGCGAGAACCGTGAGGAGGCTTTTGAGCAGATTGAAATGCTGTGGCGCGAAGCTGCTGCGGATCTCGTGGTGCTGGCGCGCTACATGCAAATTTTACCCGCAGACATCTGCAACCGGTGGTCTTCCCGAGTGCTGAATATCCATCACAGTTTCTTACCCTCTTTTGTCGGCGCTAATCCTTATCAGCGCGCGCATCAACGCGGAGTGAAGTTGATCGGCGCCACTTGCCATTACGCGACGCCTGCCTTGGACGAGGGTCCTATTATCGAGCAAGAGGTGGTTCGAGTGGAACACTTTCACTCCGAACAGGATCTACTGCGCCTCGGGCGCGACTGCGAACGACTCGCCCTCGCGCGCGGCTTGCGTTATCACTTGGCAGAACGAGTTCTGGTACGGGGGAATCGCACGACGGTTTTTCGCGATTAAGGCGCATTCTCGCTCCGCGTTTGTCCGACCCGACGCAAAGACGCTCTTGAGCCAAAGCGAGTTTCAGGTGAAAATGGCCGCCGATGGCCGAAACCGACTCCGCCCCGTCCTCTACGCCGCAAAGCTCAGCGCCACAACGCCCCGATCTCCGGCCCAAGCTGCGCAATTTGCCCCACAAACCCGGCGTTTACATCATGCGCGACCGGTTCCACAGGGTGATTTATGTGGGAAAAGCTCGAGACCTCAAACGTCGGGCGTCCCAATACTTTATGCCTTCTAAACGGCAGACTGCCGATCCCAAGACGCGCGCCCTTTTGGAGGCCGTCTGGGATTTGGAGTGGCACACCGTTCATACCGAGCCGGAGGCCCTTTTGCTCGAAGGCCGGCTCATTAAGGAATTTCGTCCTCGGTATAATATCTCCTTTCGCGACGACAAACGCTTCCTCCTTGTTAAAGTCGATCCCCGTGAAGCTTGGCCCCGCTTTCGCCTCACTAGGCTTCGCACCGAGGACGGTTCTCGTTATTTCGGGCCCTACGCACATTCCGGAGCGCTGCGCCAAACTCTTGCCTTCTTGCGCAAAAAATTCGGCGTACTCACTTTCGGACGTGGCAATCCGACGCCCCGCGAGTTGCGTAGTGTGACTTATCAGGTACCGCAAAAGCTGTCGGATTTGAGCCCTCAACAGTACGTGGAAAGGGTGGAGATGGCGGCGGATTTTTTGGAGGGCCATTCCAAAGAGTTGCTGGGAGAACTTGAATTAGAAATGCACAAAGCTGCTGCCGCGTTGGACTTCGAGCGCGCCGCAGAACTGCGCAACATGCTCACGGATCTGCGCACCACCACCAAACCGACGCGCCGTTTTACGCGCCTTTCGCTACCAGGAACCGTGCGACCGGAGGACGACATGGCCGGTTTGATGGACGCGCTCGGCCTCCACAAACCGCCGCGCCACATGGAGTGCTTCGACATCTCCAACATCTCTTCCACGCATATCGTCGCTTCTATGGTCTGCTTTCGCGATGGCGTCCCAGATCGCGCGAGCTACCGCCGCTACCGCATCACTTCCACGGATGGTCAAAACGATTTCGCGAGTATGGCAGAGGTTGTTCGGCGCCGGTATTCGCGTGTGCTTCGGGAAGGAGCGGCTCGAGTGCGAGAGACGGATTCCGGTATCGACTATTCTGAAAATCAAGAACCGCAGGAGGATGCAGCGCGCCGATTCAAAGTGAGTCTGCCGGATTTGATCGTCGTGGACGGCGGTAAAGGGCAGCTTTCTTTTGCGATGCAAGAACTGCAAAACCTTGGTCTCCAGAATATTCCGATCATAGGGCTGGCCAAACAGTTCGAAGAAATTTACCGCCCAAATCAGTCGCACCCTCTAGTGTTACCGAAGGAAAGCGGTTCACTCCGTTTGCTGCAACGCATTCGTGATGAAGCGCATCGCTTCGCCAATACCTTCCATCAACTCCTGCTGAAGCGTCGCGTTTCCGAGAGTGCTCTGGACAAGTGTCAGGGCGTGACACCACAGCGTAAACAGAAGCTGTTAAAGCATTTCGGGTCCGTCGCTCGGATGCGTCGAGCAACCTTGGCGCAAATCGAAGCCGTTGAAGGTGTCGGGCCGCGCTTGGCGCAGATCATTAGCGATTTCCTCAAGCAACCGCGTGAAAAAAGCACCAGGTCCGGCCGCTTGAAGCACCGTGTAAAAAACACTGTTTCCGTTGGTGATACAGATGGTTTCCCCGTGGTGTAGCGTCTTTCACCGCGCGTTATGCAGACCGACATCGAGGATTTCATCATTCATCTGGCCACTGAGCGCGGCTTGTCGGAGCACTATCAGCTCTCTACGAGACTTTCTCTGGAGGCTTTCGCAAAGTGGCTCGCAGGCGCCCATCAAATATCTGCTGTCGTGGAGGTGATGCGGGTGCACCTCACTGGTTTTCTGGAAAGCCGTAAGCGCGCAGGATTTGCGGCCGCCTCCCTCAAGCTGAATGTCGTGGCGCTCAAAATTTGGTTCCGCTGGCTGCACAGCCGAGAGCGCGTTACAAAAGACCCCGCAGATCTGCTCCCGCTTCCGCGGCTGGAAACGTATTTGCCGGAAACTCTTAACCAACAAGAAGTAGAAATTTTGCTGGACGCCTGCCAGAACGATGCGCCGCTGGGACTTCGTAACCGGGCGATCTTCGAGACGCTTTATGCGTGCGGGTTGCGCGTCTCTGAATTGTGCGGGGCGCGGCTGGAGCACCTGAATTTGGACGGCCGAATTATTAGAGTCACGGGCAAGGGAGACAAAACGCGACTGGTGCCGGTGGGGCACAAGGCGGCCGAGGCGCTGCAGGCGTATCTGCTCGGGGAGCGCCCGGGACTGGTGCGCAAACACACGAAGAGCCATGTTTTCTTGTCAGTTCGCGGTCACGCTCTCACTCCGGACCGGATTTGGCAGTTGACCAAGCAAACGGCTTCGTGTGCTGGTCTTTCCAAGGGAGTATACCCCCATTTATTGCGTCACTCTTTCGCGACTCATCTGTTGGAGAACGGCGCGGATTTGCGCATCATTCAGGAATTGCTGGGTCATGCGGATATCGCGACGACGCAAATTTACACGCATGTAGACCGGCAGCGCCTGAAAGCCGTTCATCACAAGTTTCACCCGCGAGCGAAGTAATCTTTTTATTTGACCGGAGAATTGAGCTGTGGGAAGTTCCAGTCGTCAGCCGTGAGGTGGAGTGACGCTGCTGAAGCAAAGTTCGGGAGAAGTTCGTGAAGCTTAGTTCCGGAAAGTTTGGCCTCGCGTGAGATTCGCAGAGAAGCATCATTTGTTTACTGCGCGAGTTCCACGACAATCACAAACAGTGCGCGAATTAGTGCGCATGTGAGCTTAATGTAACTGGTTCAACGGGTTCGACTGAGTGAACTCATGGTTCGTTCGATGCCAAACTTCCCGTTTTTATTTTTCGAAAACCCGAGTGCCATTCACCGTTCAACCCCACCTCATTGTCTAGGCACCCGAGCAAAATTTTGGATTGATGCTTTGGTTTAAGAAAGTGTACGTCTCCTCGAAGTTGAGGCCTGTGGTTCGATGGACATTATCCTTTGTGACAGTGTCTTGGGACAGGGACCACTGCCTTGGAACTAGAGGCCTTCTTTCCCTTGAAACCGCGGGCTTTCCTTCAGATTTCTTGTTTTTGTAAGTTTATTTTTCCAGTTGCTTATTCCGTAACCACGCTTCTTTTTGTCCTGCCTACCCGGCTCAGAGATTAAGACTCAAGTGTTTAATTCAAATAGGATTATGCGTTTTGTAACGCTTGAACAGTGGAGTAGATACGGCTTTTGGAAAGATTTGTCATTTTAGCTGTTATTGGAGTTGTCGTTTCCGGTTTTCATTTTCGAACAAATGTTTGTCAGGTGTCAGCGCCTTCAGAGATGTCGCAGTTCAGCCAAGCTTCCGTTCCCGCGTTCCAGCCGGTTGCAACTCTGCACTCTCTCATAATTTTCCACCCCCGTTCCCTCCCAATTCCTTTGCTCCCCCAACCCTCTTTTCTACCCCTTCTTTAGAGACCGTTTTTTTCCAATGATAGAGCCCACCTTAGAAATTCCAGAGGCCGCACAGCCATCTGCGCCCTCAAAAGCTGTCAGAGCCCCGAAAGCCTCCAAAACTGTAAAAGCTCCCAAGGATGCGGGCGATGGTTCAGAGCCCAAGGCACCCAAAGCACCCAAGGTGCCGAAGACTGTGAGGACAGCGAAAGCCACCGCTAAACCTCTCCCCGCAGGTGAGGCTGCCTCTATCATTGCTTCTCCAGACTCGGCTGGGGAACCGGTCGGAGCTGCCAGTTTTCTCGCGCCTAAGCCTGCAGCCGTTAAAGCGAGAAGGGTGAAGATCTCGGTCAAGGAGGAAGCCGCCTCTCCTGTCGCGGATACCATCTCAGGAGTTGAAACCGAGGCGTCTCCAGCCAAAAAAGCGGCTCAGCCCCGGGCGAAGAAGGTGAAGACGCCCTCTTCAACCAGCGTGCTTGAAGCTGAGGTCGCCGGCCCTGCGTACCCAGAGAAGCAACCCGATCCCAGCTTTGCACAGGAGCGGGACACGCACATCTCTTACCAAGTGCCCGCGCCGACTTATGCGTCCGAAGTCCAGCCTGTGGCTCAGCGCCATGCAACAGAGACGCAGGAACCGACGCGCAAACCTTATCCGGTTTATGTGCCGCGTCACATCGCCAAGCAAATGGAGCAAGAGGGCAAGGAAGCGCCCCTAGCGGTGCCCTCGGACGCCGAGCAGGCTCCCGCGATTCGGGCTGCCGCGTTTGAAAATCGGCACGGCACTTCGCAACACAGGGACGGAGGCACTCACACCGCCCAACATCCAGAAGACGAACGCCGCAGGGAGGAACACCGCGAAGGCCGCCACCCTCGTGATTCCCGTGATTCCCGTGATCCACGCGGCGAACGCAGCGAACGCCACCCACGGGATGTTAGGGACGCTCGGGATCCGCGCAGAGGACAAAACCCTCCCAGTCACAGAGAAGCGCCCCAAGCCCAGCATCCGCGACTCAATCCACAGGATCGCCCACACGAGCGGGGGCCAGAGCGCGAACCTCGCCGCGGCCGCAACGACCGCAATGACCGGCGACGCGGTGGCCATCCCGACGAACGCTCGGAGGGAGGTGGTCGTGAACACGGTCGCGAACTGCCGCCGCCCACTCCTGAGGAGCTTTTTCCGGGCGAAGGGTTGATCGAAATTTCAGGCAAGGGCTTCGGTTTTTTGCGGGATCCCGCCCACAACTTTTCCCAGCATCCTGCCGACATCTTTGTTTCTCCGGAATTGGTGCGTCGTTTTAATTTGAAAGACGGACATTGGGTCAAGGGCTCCGTACGCAAAAGCGGGCGAGGCCAGCAGATTCACGAAATCCACACCGTGAATGGTGATGCGCCGGAATCTTGCCGTTTGCAGCCTGCTTTTGACGAGTTGACGGTTATCAACCCCAGCGAACCGCTGAAAATGGAAACCGATCCTGAGCGCTATACCACGCGCATCATCGACATGATTGCGCCCATAGGGAAGGGGCAGCGCGGGCTCATTGTGGCTCAACCGCGCACGGGCAAAACCACGCTTTTGCAACATATCGCCGATGCGATGATGAAGAACCATCCCGACGTCCATCTGATCATGTTGCTCGTAGACGAACGCCCGGAAGAGGTGACGGAAATCCGCCATACCGTGCCGAAGGCTGAAATCATGGCGAGTTCCAATGACATGGATGTTCGTAGCCACACCCGCATCGCTGAGTTGGCGATTGAAAGGGCAAAGCGCTTGGTGGAATCGGGGCGGGACGTCTTTATTCTGCTGGATTCCATCACCCGCTTGGGACGTGCTTTCAACAACGCGATGACCAATGGCGGCCGCACCATGTCGGGCGGGATCGATGCGCGGGCGATGGAAGTGCCTCGTCGCTTGTTCGCCGCCGCTAGAAACACAGAAGAGGCGGGGTCGCTCACCATCATTGCCACGGCGCTCATCGATACGGGCAGCCGTATGGATGAGATCATCTTTCAGGAGTTCAAGGGCACCGGCAACATGGAGCTTGTTTTGGATCGCAAGATCGCCGAGCAGCGCATTTACCCGGCTGTGGACATCTTCCAATCTGGGACGCGCCGCGAGGAATTGCTGGTCCCCGCGGATCTTCTACAAAAGATCTACTTTTTGCGCAGGGGCTTATCTGGGGCCAAGCCCTTAGATGCGATTGATCGGCTGTTGTTTTATTTGAAAAAGTTCAGCACCAACGAACAGATGTTGAGGGAAATCAAGGGCTAAGCCACCCGAGCTGCGCTCGCAGGTCGCATTCCCAAATAAAACATTTTTTTCGTTTTATACCTTCCAGTAGCGAAACTTCCGCGCGCGTGTAGTTTCCCGCATGGAAAAGCCACCCTTCGACCCCCTCGCCGAATATTTGGAGGCGCACGCAATTTTAAGCAGCCTTCATTTGGAGCGAACGCGGCTTTTCGAGTACGGCGCGGAGCTAGATAAACTTGGCGTGGCAGCCGATGCAGAACAGCGCGTGGATCTTGCCTCGTTGCTTTACAGACTCTCCGCGGGGATCGAAGAGACAGAAACGTTACTGCTTACGTACGAGCTATATTTGGAAGAACAAATGCGCGTTCTTGCGGATCGGGCGGATGCTGGGCGAGCACTTTTCGCCGCCGTAAGTGCGCGGATTTTAGAAATGAAAACGCGGCTCCTTGATTCTGCGGACAACGAGCAAGGCTACAACGCCAACCCCAAACCCGAACCCGGCGATAAATCCCGGCAAGCCGCCGCCTCCCGCCCCGACGAACATTGGGAGTGGGAGGTGCTCCTACGTGATTATGAGCGCATCCGTGCTGAGTGGATAAAGATGTTGCCAGTCTCCGACTGGCCGTTATCTGACGATTGAAAATGGGTAGAAGACGCAACGCCGATGGAGTTGGTGAAGCGGCCCGCGGCGTCTAATACCAAATCTTGAAGAAAACTGGTCCCTCTCTCCCGGGAACGCGGAGCCCCAGCTCCGCTTTGACGCTCTAAAAACTGAGACAGGCATTGCGGAGCTGGGGCTCCGCGCTCCCAGGTGCTGAGGTCTTTTGAATCATCCATAAAACTGAAAGAAACGGTCTAACTCGGAACGTCCACGGTGCTTGGGAAGCGACGTGTGCGGGAAATAAATGCCAACGGTGTTTGTGAAGCGACGCGTGCGAGAAAGAACACCAAAGGTGTTCTTTCATTCAGCCCAGGGTTGCGCGCAGCGGGCTACCCTGGGTCACGATCCCAAAAAGAGCACCAACCCTGAAGGGGTTGAACCTGTGTAGCCTCTCCAGCCACTCTCCTAGCATTACTTTTGCTTGGCAAACGCGCGGATGGTTTCCACCTCGTACGTCAGCATCGCCTCGGTAAGCCCCGGGTAGGTTCCCAAGAAAAGCGCGGTGTTCATGATGGTATCCGCGCCGGGACATTCGCCCAAAACGCGGAAAGCCTCTGGCCGATCCCGCTTGAGCTGGACGAATACCGGCTGACGCAATAAGTTGCCACCAAACAGCATGCGATTGCCAATTTTGCGCTCATCCAAATGGCGGCCCAGCCCACTGTGACTGAAAGGTGCCGAGGGTCGCACGCGCAACATAAACCCGAACCACGAACAATCCGTGTGACAACCCGTTGCATCCCAGTGGAAGCCCTGAGGCGTCCAACCCGTGGCGTGCGTAGGAAGCGAGAAATCGAAGAACTCTTCAAGATCAGCGAGACCGGCCCGCAAAAACTCCCAGTTGTGTTTCCGCGCCTCGATGAAGGCGGGGAGCTTGCGCAGTTGGACGCGTCCAATGGCGGCCTGAGGGTCCAGCGGCTTCAAATTGTACCCGAGATGGCTGTAGATATATTTGTGGTCGTAACCCTCTGGAAGTTCACCCAAATGCCAGCCGAAGCGCTTGTTACACGTGTTATCTTTCCCGGATGGGCACCAGCAGTCCCTGCCCCAGTCGCGGAAGCTTTCCGCGTACGACTTCAGCGGCGGCCTGTGGACGATGTTGACCGCGCCGCCCTCGCCCATCGTGAGGTGGTGCGGTGGGTAAAAAGATTGAGTGGAAAGATCCCCCCACGTGCCGGTGTAACGGGTGATGTGGGTGCCGTTTTCTGGAATGCCTGGAGAGCTTTGCGTAAACCCAAGGGCACGAGCGCGTTCTATGGGCATCGAATACGTGCATCCCAGCGCATCGCAGTTGTCCTCGATGAGCCACAGATCGTGTTTGCGGCAAAATTCGAGCACTCCGGCAACATCGAAGGGGTTCCCAAGCGCGTGGGCCATCATGACGGCCTTGGTCTTGCCGGGTACAAATGCGGCTTCGAATTGCTCGACCAAGGCGTTAGCGGTTATCGGATCGTTGTCCACAAACACGGGAATAGCGCCGTTTTGGATAATGGGAGCCACCGTCGTCGGGAAACCTGCGGCACAGGTGATAATCTCATCTCCAGGCTGTATCCGTTTGTGGTCGGGGAGTTTGTGGGTCGTCAATGCCGAGAGCGCCACGAGGTTCGCCGAAGATCCGGAGTTCACCAGCAGCGAATGCTTTACTCCAAGCAGAGCCGCGAGCTCTTTTTCGAAGGCTTCTCCCTCAGGGCCGAGGGTCAGCCAGAAATCCAGCGTCGCGCCAACAGCCGCCTCCACCTCTTCCTCGGTAAAAACGCGGCCTGCGTACGGCACCGTCGTCGTTCCCGGAATAAATTCGACGGACGCTTCGGGTGCTGGCTTTTGAGCTGCATGAAATTCACGGCTGAATACCCTTACGGAGAAGGCATTCCAGCTTTTTAGTGCCTCGCGTAGTTTGGCTTGAGTAAGCCGCGCGACGGGATTCGCCGCAAATGCGTCTGCGTCTAAAGTCGAAATGCGGTCTATGCGCAGCACCGTTTCGCTAAGACTGCCGGACTCCAGATCCGCCGGCGCAAGGGATATCGCGCTCGGGGTCGGAGTTGAATGAGGAGTACTGTTGAGCTCGGCGAGAAGGAAAGAACCCGGTTCATCGGTTTCACTGAGGACTAAAGCGTGGACCGGGGTGTGGTCCGAGTGGCTTGCTGGGCGCTTTAAAACGACGATGTCTCCGGGACGAAAAGAAGAATGGCTCACGGTGGAAGGGTGGGTAAAGAACGGGTAAGGGTTAGGGCAAGGGGCGGGTGTATGGCTCAAAAAATATCGTGCCTTGGGAACGGCGGCTGGACCGTATTTTTGAAAGGTTAACTCGCGCAGTACTCCCGAATTTGAGCGGCGGTAAACGCTTGGTATTCGGCAGGTGAAGTCCACTTGGAAGTCGAGTGGTACCAGCTCATTGTTTTTGCAACCGTAGTGGCGAAGCTCCAACGCGGTTGCCAGTTTAGTAGATGAAAAGCCTTGTCCGTCGCCAAGTTGAGCTTCACAGCCTCGTGCGGCGCAGTAGGATCCGAGCAATCCTCCCAACTTCCCGGCCAGTGCTGCAACACCTCCTGAACGAGTGCCGCGACCGTTTGATTAGACTCCAGCCCAGGTCCAAAGTTGAAGCCCGAAGCGTACGTGTCCGCTGGAAAGGGCAGCGCCTCGTTCCCAGCGAGGGCGGTGCCCAACAACAAGTACCCACTCAGCGGCTCGAGGACATGTTGCCACGGGCGCGTCGCCACTTTGTTGCGAACCGCAATCGCCTCGCCCCTCTGCAATGCACGCACGCAATCCGGCACGATGCGGTCCGCTGCCCAATCCCCGCCGCCGATCACGTTTCCTGCGCGCCCCGAACCGAGCCGGATGCCGCTCGCCTCGTTAAAAAAAGAACGCCGATAAGCCGCGATGACCAATTCCGCCGCACCTTTCGAAGCGCTGTACGGATCGAAGCCGCCCATCGCGTCTTCTTCGCGATAGGCATGTAGCCATTCGCGGTTTTCGTAACATTTATCCGTCGTAACCGCAACAACGGCGCAGGGACGGGTTGCGAGACGCACGGCCTCCAGCAGATGAACCGTCCCCATCACGTTGGTGGAGAACGTCTCTACAGGCTGCGCATACGAGAGCCGCACAAGCGGTTGTGCTGCAAGGTGAAAAACAAAGTCCGCGCGTGTGTCTCGCACAAATTCCCGGACAGCTTCGGCATCGCGGACATCGCCAATGTGGTGTCGGGCGATACGTCCACCGAGCTCCAACTGGTCGAAAAGCGAGGGGTTTGTGGGAGGCTGCAGCGCGAAACCGTGCACTTCCGCGCCCAAAGCCAGAAGCCATTCGCATAACCAACTGCCCTTGAAACCCGTATGCCCAGTGACGAGAACACGTTTTCCTTGGTAATGATTATTGAGCGAAAGGGGGCTCATGGGTGGAGTCAGTTGCGAAGCGCTGTTCTATTTCCAGACCTTCCACGGTGCCTGCCCGGATTCCCACAATTGATTTAAATGGCGGGCTTCCTGATAGGTGTCCATAGGCTGCCAGAAACCTTCATGGCGGAAGGCGTTAAGCTGTCCGTCACGTACCAGCGCATCCATCGGTGCACGTTCCAGCATGACTTCGGGATCCCCCGGTAAATAGTCAAACATACGATGGTCGCAAACCATGTAACCGCCGTTGACGTAAGCCTCTTCGTATTGAGGCTTTTCTGTAAACGTGTGAATCCCGCCGTCGTCCTCAATGCGCAGTCCACCGAATCGACCCGCGGGATGGACGGCTGAGAGGGTGCAGACCTTTCCTGCGTTGCGATGGGAAGCGATAACCGCAGGAATGTCGATGGTCGAAAGTCCATCGCCGTATGTCAGCAGAAATGGTTCCCCTGCAGGAATATAGCGCTGTACCGCCTTGACTCGGAAAGCCGTCATCGAGAGCTCGCCCGTATTGGCTAAAGTCACGTTCCAGTCCTCCTCCTCGTGATTGTTATGAAAATGAACCGCAGGGTGTCGTCCTAAACCCAAGGTGACATCGCAAGTGTTCCAGAGGTAATTATGAAAGTACTCTCGAATCATGTCCCCCTTGTATCCGAGGCACAGAACAAAGTCCTTAAACCCATAGTGCGCATAGGTTTTCATAATATGCCAAAGAATAGGCCTGCCGCCCACTGGAACCATCGGCTTCGGCCGAAATTCCGTTTCCTCCCGTAACCGGGTGCCCTGACCGCCGCATAAGATGATGACTTTCATTTGAGGTAGATCGGTAATGTGCTTCAGAGGGTACGTCCGCGTCAAATGGAAGGGAGCAGTCGTCCAAGATCCTCCTGTTGCGGCAATTTACTCAAGAAATTGCTGTACGCCAACCCATTGCTTGAACGCTTCCAGCGCGCGAGCCCTGTGACTAATCGCGTTTTTTACGTCTGCAGTGAGAATCCCGAAAGATTCGCTATAACCGTCAGGAACAAATAAAGGATCGTAACCAAAGCCTTCTTCTCCCTGTTCTGCGCCCAAGAGAAGGCCCTCCACAGTGCCTGGGAAAATGCCGCGTACTTCTCCGGCACGGGCTAAAGCTAGAACGCAGTGAAAACGGGCGCGTCGCTGGGCGGGCTCAGGAAACGGGGTTAGCTCGCGGAGAAGATGGGCGCGATTCTCGGCATCCGTCGCGTTAGCCCCGGCGTAGCGTGCTGAGAAAACGCCGGGCGCGCCGTGCAATGCGTCGACACTCAGGCCGGAGTCATCAGCGAGAATCCAGGCAGGAAAATGGACAGAGGCTGCGAGGGCCTTGAGTACTGCGTTTTCAGAAAACGTCTTCCCTGTTTCCTCTGGCGCAGGGATTTCCGGATGCGCGCAAAGATCGTGCACCTCGAAACTGCCGGCGAGCACCGCGCGAATTTCCTGAGTCTTGTGGGGGTTTTTAGTGGCGACGACGAGCGTTTGCATGAGCGAAGTAAAAGGTGGGATCTGGTGGCTGACAAAACTGAGGCTAGAACGATTCGCAGACTCTGCGTAGTGTGCCGACCCCGTTTTACACTGATGAGCACCGAACGCCGCAAGCCGTATCCCTTCGACCTGATCGAAGCCAAGTGGCAACACCACTGGGAGAGTCACTCCACCTTTCACGCCCTTAACCCAGGTGAGCCGGGGTTCGACGCGACCAAGCCCAAGTACTACGTGCTGGACATGTTCCCCTACCCGAGCGGCGCCGGACTGCACGTCGGCCATCCCGAGGGCTACACCGCCACCGACATTCTGGCCCGTTACAAACGGATGTCCGGCTTTAACGTGCTGCATCCGATGGGCTGGGACGCCTTTGGGCTCCCTGCGGAGCAATATGCCATCAAGACTGGCCAACATCCGGCGGTCACCACGGCGCACAACATCGATAACTTCAGAGCGCAGCTCAAACGCATCGGTTTCGCGTATGACTGGCAGCGCGAGATAAACACAACCGATCCAGCGTACTACCGTTGGACGCAGTGGATCTTCCTCCAGCTCTACAACGCATGGTTCAACCCTGTCTCAGGCCGCGCAGAGCCCATAGCCACTTTCACCGGTGAGGATCCAGACGCCGTGCGCCTCGCGTACGTGGCTGAGGCACCGGTGAATTGGTGTCCCGCGCTTGGGACGGTGCTATCCAATGAGGAAGTGATCGATGGAAAAAGCGAGGTCGGAGGCCACCCCGTTGAGCGCAGGCCATTACGCCAGTGGATGTTGCGTATCACCGCTTACGCCGATCGCCTGATCGAAGAGCTAGACGGCCTAGATTGGCCAGAGTCAATCAAACTACTGCAGCGCAACTGGATCGGTCGCTCAGAGGGAGCGGAAGTCAGCTTCATTTTCGAGGGAACGTCCAAAGAAGTGCGCGTGTTTACGACGCGTCCAGACACGCTTTTTGGTGCGACGTATCTGGTTCTTTCACCCGAAAATACTTTGGTAGAGGAAGTAACTACTGCAGCGCAAAAAGCTGCGGTCCAAGCCTATCAGGATGCGTGTCGCTCCAAGAGCGATCTCGAACGCACCGATTTAGCGAAGGATAAAACGGGAGTGTTCACCGGAGCTTTCGCGATAAATCCCGTGAATGGAGAGCGCATACCCGTGTGGATTGCTGACTACGTGCTGACGGGTTACGGGACGGGCGCAATCATGGCGGTTCCAGCGCATGATACTCGGGATTATGAGTTTGCGCAAAAGTTTGAACTGCCCGTGCGACAGGTCGTGGAGCCGCCGGTGGGTCAGGAATGGCAAGGCTTTACGGGGCACGGGACCGCGATCCACTCCGGTTTCCTTGACGGAATGGCAACCCCCGAGGCGAAGCGCACGATGGCGCGCTGGCTGGAGGCTGAGGGTCGGGGTAAAGCGATGGTTCAGTTTAAGTTGCGTGATTGGTTGTTCTCGCGCCAACGTTACTGGGGTGAGCCTTTTCCCGTGCTTTGGGAAGGCGGCCGCCACCGCGCGCTGTCCGAGAGCGAACTGCCTTTAACTCCGCCATTGCTCGAAGATTTCCGGCCCACAGGCACGCCCGAGCCGCCGCTGTCCAAGGCGAAAGATTGGGTCCGTTATAGCGAAACTGCTGTGCGCGAGACGAATACGATGCCGCAATGGGCGGGATCGTGCTGGTACTATTTGCGGTATTGCGATCCGGCCAACGGCGAGCGATTTATCAGCCGCGAGGTGGAGCGCTACTGGATGGGCTCCGACTCGGCGTCTCCCAAGGCAGGCGGCGTGGACTTGTATGTCGGCGGGACGGAACATGCGGTGCTGCATTTGTTGTACGCGCGGTTCTGGCACAAGGTGCTGTTTGATTTGGGGCATCTCTCTACGCCAGAGCCATTTCAAAAGCTTGTGAACCAAGGGATTATTTTAGGAGAAGACGGCCAGAAAATGTCCAAGAGCCGCGGCAACGTCATTAACCCGGACGTCGTGATTGGGGAATTCGGGGCGGACGCCTTCCGCCTGTACGAGATGTTCATGGGCCCGCTGGAACAGATGAAACCGTGGAGCACTGCTGGAGTGGAGGGTGTATCGCGCTTTTTGGCCCGTGTCTGGCGGCTCGTGATGGAGGAAAATCAGGCTGGCGAATGGGTGAATTCCTCGGCGTTGAGCGACGTGCCGCTGGATAAGGCGCAGCGCAAAGTGTTGCACGCGACCATTAAGAAGGTCGGCGAGGACATCGAAACGCTCTCCTTCAATACCGCGATTTCCCAGATGATGATTTTCGTCAACGCCTTCACTGGGGCCAATCCGCGTCCGCTCTCAGCGATACGCACGCTGTTGCAGTTGCTCAACCCTTTTGCCCCGCACCTCACCGAGGAGCTATGGCAGCGCACAGGGTCGCCCGGTCAGGTGGCGGACCAACCATGGCCTACGTTTGATCCGGAGGTACTTGTGGAAGACGAACTGGAGTTAGTCGTTCAGATTAACGGCAAACTGCGTGACAAACTCACCGTGAAGCGGGATGCCACGCCAGAGGAAATTGAGGCGGCCGCCCTCGCAAGTCCGAAGGTGCAGGAATGGACCTCAGGAAAAACGATCCGCAAAATCGTCGTCGTCCCAGGCAAATTAGTGAACATCGTGTTGTGAGTGGTTAGTCTTATCCGCCTGCCTGACTCCCAAGCACGTGGTGGCAAATGGAATAAAATCTGCTACTCACAGCGTATGTCCTCTTCCCCCTTCCGGACTTTTTTCCTCGGGCTATCCGTCCTACTAGGGCTCGGTAATCTGCCTCTTCTCGCTGATGTGCGCGAGATTGCAACCGTGGTCACCAGTGAGGGTACCATGGAGTTTGAGCTGTATCGTGATAGCAGTCAGCTTGCTGTTGCGAACTTTAAGTATCTGGCAGACAGTTGTTTCTACGATGGAACTAAAATCCATCGTCTGATCAAAAACTTTATGGCCCAAGGCGGGGATCCCGGAACGGTTTCGGATGAAAGCGTGTCCAATCTTTACGGCACGCACGGCCCTGAGTACTCCATCTCCAACGATCCCGTTGATCAAGTGAAGTTCCCTTCGCGCAAACATGCTGCCGGAGTGCTTTCCATGGCGAATTCGGGTGGGACTGCGACTACGGGCAGCCAGTTCTTCATCATGTTTGCAGGTAACAGACCTGACCTTGATGCGGTGCACGCTCAATTAGGTTTTATCATTAGCGGCACATCCGTGCTCACCGCTTTGAACGACCCAACGCGTGAATTAGTCGCACCCCCGACAGACGTGATGGCGCGTCTTGGCATGAATCCGCTGTTGGAGGATGTGAATATCCGTCCGAAAACTCCCATTGTCATTAACTCCATCCGGATCCGTTCCGAAGTTATTTCCGGCACGCTTTCCACCACTTTCCCGGTGGCCTCCAACGAGGGGTTGCTCCGAGATATTCAACGTAACATCCTAGGCCGATGGACTGTTGCCGTCACTTCGCGCGGAACCCTTAGCGGGCAACTCCAATGTTACGACCGTACTTTCGCCTACACGGGGCGATTGGTGCCGGTCGCGGGATCGACTACCGAAAGTGAGTGTGTCGTCCATCTCGACACAAAGGCGGCTTCCCCCATCCGGGTCCGAATTCATCTTCGGCGCAATGGTCCAACGACTGGTTCGTTGGCCGTCGCGGTTTGCAAGTTAACTGGAACGGAGGTGCTCTTGGCCGATCGCGCCGAAAATGTGTCGAGCAGGCTGATGGCGGCGAGGGATCTGGCTGGCCCTGTTTTGGAAGCGAAGTACACCGCTTCGTTTGATCCTCCTTATGTGGGGAGCACTTATAGCGACACGCTCAAAGGCTGCGGATATATGACGGCCAACTACCTTGCGAAGAGTGGACTATGCACTGTGATGGGACGGCTGCCGGATGGCGTGAGTGTGGTCGCATCGTTTTCCCCGAGTGCGGAGGGTGGGCGCAACGTGCTGCCTTTGTTCACGCAACGCCTCACTGCTGGCGTGCCGAATTTCAAGTTTCGAGGCAGTTTGCAAGTCGTTCCCGGGCAGGTGAATTTTGGCTCGTTGAAATGGTACCGTGCTGCCCAAACCGTGAGCATTCAAGGCGGGACGACGTCCGCAGCAGAGTTCGATGGAATTTTAGGAACGGTCCTTTCCTCGTGGACGCCTCCGGCCAAAGGCGGGATTTTAGGACCGTTTGCGGCGAATGCAGGCGGTGGCGTGATATGGGTGGGTTCCCTTGCCGCTCAAAATGCGAACGCTAATGGGTTTCAACTTTCGACGGCCAACACCTCGACCTCTTTTTGGCTCAATCCCTCAAACATGTCGCTCAGATTCAATCCCTTGGATGGCTCATTCCTAGGTAACTATCAGGACAATTCAGGCGTTTCAATAGTGCGTAGAACATTCCAAGGCGTGTGTTTGCAAAGCGGTTCGGCGTCTCTGACGAGGGGCTTCAGCTTCCGCTTGGGCGAATCCCTGCCAGTCACAGTCGTGCCTTATACAACGCCCAAGTAACTGGGGGCAGGTCGCCTCCAAATCGTCGCTTCACTGCGAAACCAAACCGGAGCGCACCAGACTCAGGGCGCGTCCGTACGCCGGCTGGATGTCGCTCAAAGACGCCACGCACACCTCCAAGTCACGGATTCTCCCGTCGTTGAGCGCGTAGACAAGGCCGTGGACGCTCAGTTCCTGCCCGCGCAACCACGCATCCTGCACGATGGTGGTCTCACAAACATTCATCACCTGCTCGATGACGTTGAGCTCACAAAGACGGTTTGCTCGGTCGCTTTCACCTGGAACTGCTTCCAGCAGAGAGATATGTTTTTGTCGTACGTCCTGAACGTGTCGCAACCAGTTGTCAATCAGGCCTAAACGCTGTCCCCGTAACGCGGTGATTACGCCCCCGCACCCATAATGACCCACTACCAAAATGTGTTTTACCTGCAGCACGTCAATGGCGAATTGCAACACACTTAGACAGTTTAAATCTGTGTGCACCACCACGTTGGCAACATTTCTATGTACAAAAATCTGGCCGGGAATCAATCCCACTATCTGGTTTGCCGGCACCCTACTATCTGAGCACCCTATCCACAAATAATCCGGGGACTGTTGTTCGGCTAGGGTGGAAAAGAACTCCGGATTGCGGGCGGAAGTCTCAGCAGCCCACTTTCGATTTTGGGCAAGTAGCGTTTCTATTGAGGACATGGGTGACATTAATGCTGGGGTGTTAAAAAAACAGTCTGACCGGCTCCTTGAATGACTACGTGGAAAATCAGCGCGTCAGTCTGCGAGCGCGGACATCACACGATGGATCTCGTTCAGTTTGTCCTGCCAGTCGGATTCGCGTTGTCTATGCTCTGCTATAACAGCCTCCGGTGCGCCACTCACGAATGTCTGGTTTGCGAGCTTGGCACGCACTTTCAGCAACTCCTGCTCGATTTTGACAATCTCTTTCCCAAGTCGCTCGCGTTCTGCAGCCACATCCACCAACCCGTTTAACGGCAGGTACAAATGTCCGAGCGGCGTCAGAGAGGAAGGCGTCCCACGAGTCGGTTCCCACCCAATTCCAGCGACTTCCAGGGACTCCGCATTCAGCAAAATCTTGATGACTTCGACGTCGTGTGCAGAAGCCGGCGCGTCACCTTTGAGCACGAAGGGCACGCGTTTGTTGGACGGAATGTTGAAGTCCCGCCGCAGGCCGCGTCCCGCGAGGACGACGTCAAACCGAGCTTGCGCACGCGCTTCATCCTCGGGGAGGAGGCCGTAGTGCGCATGGAAATCTTCACCCAGAGGCAGCGGCCAGCGCGCCTGCATGAGGGAGTGACCGCCCTGATCAGCCGGCAACTCTTGGTTGAAGCCGAGACCGTGCCAAAGTTCTTCGGTGATGAACGGCAAAAACGGGTGGAACAACCGCAGCGTATGCGCCAGTACGAAGTCCGTGACCGCCAACGTGTTGTCGCGTAGTGCCGCATCGCTGCCGTTAAGCAGCGCCTTGGACGCCTCCAAATACCAGTCGCAATACTCGTTCCAGAAAAACCGGTACAACGCCTGCGCCGCGTCTGAAAAACGGTACTCGTCCAGTGCGCGGGAGACTTCAGCAATTGCTGCGTCCAAGCGAAGCAGAATCCATTTATCATCCGTAGAGAGAAGTTCCGAATGGATTTCTCCCTCGGGTGCACCGCCTTGCATTTGACGGAAGCGCGCCGCGTTCCAGAGCTTTGTACAGAAATTGCGGCCGAGTTCTACGTTCTTCTCATCAAACAGAATGTCTTGCCCCAAGGGCGCGCTGCGCATCACCCCGAAGCGCAGTGCGTCTGCTCCGAACTTCGCGATGAGATCCAGCGGATCGGGAGAGTTGCCCAGAGACTTGGACATCTTGCGCCCCTGCTTGTCTCGGATGATCCCCGTGAAGTACACGTTCTTAAACGGCAGTTCTCCGCGATATTCAAAGCCCGCCATAATCATGCGAGCCACCCAGAAGAAGATGATATCCGGCCCAGTCACCAGATCCGTGGTGGGATAAAACGCCTTGAGCGTTGCGGTCTCTTCGGGCCAGCCCATCGTGGCGAAGGGCCATAGCCAGGAGGAAAACCAGGTGTCGAGCACATCGTTATCCTGTTGCCAATGGGTAAGATCGGCTGGCGCAATGAGTCCGCAGTATGCGATCGAACCGTCCTCCAATTGCCGCACCGCCTCAGGCGCTGCCTCGTGTCCAACCGCCGCGCGAGCTGCCGCCAAGTCACCTCCCGCAAAATACCACACAGGAATCCGATGCCCCCACCAAAGCTGGCGCGAGATGCACCAATCCTGAAGTTGCTCCATCCAATGTTCGTACACCTTCGTCCAGCGCTCCGGGAAAAAGCGCATCTTGCCGGACTTAACCACCTCGCGAGAAGCGTCCTGCGAGGGATAGCGCAAAAACCACTGACTGCTGAGGCGCGGCTCAATCGGGACATCCGCGCGCTCCGAGAAGCCGACATTGTTTTGATGCGGCTCCTCCTTTTCCATCAGGCCAAGTTCAGTCAGCAAGACGACGGCGATTTTGCGCGCTTCGAAGCGGTCTTTACCGGCGAGGGCGACCCCGGTGAGGGCATTCATCGTGCCGTCGGGGTTCATGATGTCGGGCGCCGCAAGTCCATGGCGCTGACCAATTTCAAAGTCGGCCTTGTCATGCGCTGGGGTGACTTTGAGAACGCCCGTGCCAAAGCCAAATTCCACATGCTCGTCCCCAATGATCGGAATGAGACGCTCTTCGCGGGGACGTTCTGTCGGCAGGGGGCGCAAGGCGTGCAGCCCGATGAACTCGCTGTAACGCGAATCCTTGGGATTTACCGCGAGGGCCGTGTCGCCCGGAATCGTCTCGGGCCGAGTCGTGGCGACGCTCAAAAACGTGCCGGGCCGCTCCGCAATTTCCACACGGAAATGGTAAAGCATTCCGGACTGCGCCTTCATGACGACTTCTTCGTCGGAGAGCGCGGTGCGTGAAACGGGGCACCAGTTGACCATGCGTTTGCCGCGGTAAATGGCACCCTTTTCGAAGAGGTCAGCGAAGACGCGCTGCACGCAAGCCGAGTACTCCGGATCCATGGTGAAACGTTCGCGCTTCCAGTCGCAGGAGGCTCCCAACTTCTTGAGCTGCTGAATGATAATGCCCCCGTGCTTTTCCTTCCACTCCCAGACTTTCTCCAAAAACTTTTCCCGACCCAAGTCGTCTCGGTGCTTTATTTCACCCGCTTTTTTCAACGTGCGCTCGACCACCGTTTGGGTCGCAATTCCCGCGTGATCCGTCCCCGGCAACCAAAGCACTTCCTTGCCCTGCATCCGTGCGCGGCGGGCGAGAATGTCTTGAATCGTGTTGTTGAGCACATGCCCCAGCGTCAGGACGCCCGTCACATTGGGAGGTGGGATGACGATGGAATACGCGGGGCGCTCGGGCGAGACACGTTCAGGGTGCGCGTCAAAGCACCCTGCGGCTAGCCAGGAGGCGTACCATTTTTCTTCGATTGCCTGGGGTTCGTAGGTCTTGGAAAGCTCGGACATAAAACGGGCGCGAGTTTCGGAGGCTCCACGCTGGATGGCAAGCTTGGGCGGCAGCTTGCTTTGAGTAAAGGCGTCCAGCTCCCGCGCCTTGAATTCGGATGCACCGTCTTTTTTTCGCGCCGAACGGTGAGGGAGAGCGGTTTCCCTTCAACTATGCGAAGTTATCTGACAAAGTTTGTTACTTTATGCACGATCCCCGCTTCGACAAGCTGGCCAGCCTGCTGGTTTCCTTTTCCACCGCCCTCAAAAAAGGCGAACGCGCCCTGATAGACGCCTTCGATATCCCGCCGGAAATGACCATCGCCCTGGTGCGCGCTGTCCGCAACGCTGGTGCGCTGCCGTTCGTCCAACTTCACCAAGGTGCTGTCAGCCGCGAGCTGGCCATGCACGCTGCGGAAGCCGCCCTCGACGTCTCCTCGAATGTCGAACTCGCTCGCATGAAAAAAATGGATGCCTACATCGCCGTGCGCGGCGGGGCGAACATTACGGAAATGAGCGATGTGCCCCCGGAGCAGATGAAGCTCGTGGCGCGCAAAATGAAGCCCGTGCTGGATTGGCGCGTGAAAAAGACGCGGTGGTGCGTCTTGCGCTGGCCGTCCCCGTCGATGGCCCAGCTTGCGGGGATGAGTACCGAGGCGTTTGAGAAGTTTTACTTCGACGTTTGCACGCTCAATTACGCCAAAATGGTCCCCGGAATGAAGGCGCTCAAAACGCTCATGGAGAAAACCGATAAAGTGCATCTGCGCGGTCCCGGAGTGGATTTGACCTTCTCCATCAAGGGCATCGCGGCCATCCCTTGCGGCGGCGGACACAACATTCCCGATGGCGAAGTGTTCACCGCCCCAGTCAAAAATAGCGTGGAAGGCTACATCGCTTACAATGCGCCGACCATTTATCAGGGCACGGCTTTTGACAATGTGCGACTGGTGTTTAAGGCGGGACGCATTGTGGAGGCTACAGCAAATAACACCCTCAAGTTGAATGAGATATTGGATAGCGATCCGGGGGCTCGTTACATTGGTGAATTCGCGATCGCTTTCAATCCTCACATCCTCAAGCCGATGCGGGACATTCTTTTTGATGAGAAAATCAGCGGCTCGTTCCACTTCACGCCCGGCCAATGTTACGAACAAACCGAGAACGGCAACCGGTCCCAGGTGCATTGGGACATGGTGAGCATCCAGCGTCCGGACTGGGGCGGCGGCACCATTCACTTTGACGGCAAGTTGATCCGTGAAGACGGCCGCTTCGTGCCCAAGAGCCTGCACGGTCTCAATCCCGAGAATTTGGTGTGACCCGGTGTAGGTCTTCTCCTCCAGCCCCAACGGGCGCCCTTACCCGGCTTGCCGTTTGGGCTAAAAACGGTGCGTCTCTCGCATCGGTTCCCTCATCCTCCGCGTGACACCACTTTTCAATTTAACTTTGTAGTGGGGCACAATCGATTTCCGCATCTTTCCCGTGCCGTCTCAACAATAGTCCGCCTCATTTTTGGAACCGCGAAAACAAACGGAATGGTAAGTCTAAATTAGACGACTGATTGAGACGCATTTATGGGTTTCTCAAAAATGAGATTCATTGTTAGATTGGTAACAAAAATAAATGAGCTTATTTTAAAACAATACATCTCCTAACTGCCGTATTTACAGTCAATTGCCTAGCTACGCAATATGCAGAAATCTGATTCGGTCCCACTTGCAGATTTATAGATTGGTTAACGCACGAAAATTGCTAACTATTCACACTCAATTCTAACGTTCGTTGAAGGAGTTAACCCCCGTAACGACGCAATTATCGTGAGTCCCCCTGACACCCCAAGGAGCGACGCCTTGCCTCTCAATGAGGATAGGTTGCTGCGGCGCCGTATTTTACGCGGCGTCGAACGCTCCCCTGCGCCCTTCAATCGCGCGCGATTTAAGGCTCAGTTGCGCGCGGGCGGGAGCAAGGTTCGCCGCCGTTTGCGTGGCCTCGAACCGTCGTGGATGGGGCAGTTGTTTCCGAACATTGCAAATTCTGCCGTCGTCGAAGCTTGGTCGGAGCAGGGTCCCCAGCAGGTGTTCCGCATCTCGCCACTGTTGACGCGGTTCGTGGCCCTCTGGTCGCTGCTCGCCTTTTTTGCGAATGACCTGCCGGTTCGCGCGGCGACTTGGAACGGTTCCAGCGACCTGCTCTGGACAACGCCTGCCAACTGGGCGTCGAACACGCTTCCCAGCGCGACCGACGGGGGGACTTTCGGCCTCAGCACGAGTACCCTAGCCTACCTCAACTCCAGCACCGCCGCCCTTGGGTTGAGCTTTGTTGGGGCTGGAACTGTGGCGTTGCTGGGCGGGAGCAGCGGTTTGGCCGGTTCAGGGACATTGAGCGTCGGCGCTTCGGGGATTTCGCTGGCTGCTGGGGGCGGAGCGCTCACCATCGGTGATACGAACGCCACAGCGCTTCGAGCGTTTAACCTAACCTTGGCTGCAACGGAGAGTTTCATCAACGACTCCTCCAGCGCCTTGACCATCGCCAACGGGATCGCTGGGACGTTCAACATCATCCTTGGTGGCACAGGGACGGGCGTGAGCACCATCGCCGGCGTGATCGGCACCAGTACGGGGACCATCACCAAGCAGGGGACCGGCACATGGCTGCTGTCCGGGGCAAACACCTTCACCGGTAGTTTAACCCTGAGCGCCGGCATTTTGCGTGCCACAACAAATGCCGCCGCCCTCGGTGCGGGCACTCTGGTGGTTTCCGGCGGCAGTCTGGAACTGGCCAACGATGGCGCATTGGCCTTCAACAGGACCACCGGGGTGACAGCCAACGCGCAGATCACCTCGGACCGCCTCACCTCGGGCGCCGGCGTCAACCAAACCCTCGGCGCCCTGACTATCGGAGCGAACACGCTCACCATCGCTGGCGGCGCTAACGTCACCAGCGGGATCGCAGGCATCACTTTCGGCGCCGTGACATCCTCGGGATCCACAACTTTCAACGTGACGAATCCGGCTGGCGGCGGTCAGACGCTCCTGACGCTCTCCAGTACGATCACTCCCACAACGGGCTCCACGCTAACTTTTACCGGCAGCGGTAATACCACTGTGACGGGTGTTATTGGCGCTACCAGCGCGGCTCTTTTGAAGTCTGGCTCCGGCGTTCTAACTCTCAGTGGAGCCAACACGTTCACCGGCGGCGTCAACTTAAACGCGGGCGTTCTCAACATCACCAATAACGCCGCTCTGGGCGCAACTGGAGGGTCTCTGACTATTTCCGGGGTGAGTACTCTCGATACGATCGGTGCGATCACGACCTCGAATTACACATCAAGTTCTTCCATTAATGCGGATTTCACATTCACGGGAAGCAACAGTCTCAACTTTGGGACGTCTCCCTTTGCCCTTGCAACGACCGGCACGCGGACCATCACCGTCCTGAACAATATCCTCACTTTCGGCGGTATCCTCAGCGGTGGCACCAGCCTGATTAAAACCGGCCTCGGCCAGCTCACCCTCACCGGCGCGAACACCTTTGGCGGCGCCGGACAGTCAGTGACCCTCTCCGCAGGGACGCTTTCCCTCGGGAACGCTGCCGCTCTGGGGAATGCAGCTAATACGCTGATTATCTCTGGCGGGGCGCTGGATGCTTCTACCCCAACAACGATCACGAACGCTTATCCGCAAAACTGGAACGGCGACTTTAGCTTCATCGGCTCGAACAACCTCACGTTCGGGAGTGGCACCATCACCCTGAGCGGCAATCGAATTGTCAACGTGATGGCGAGCACGCTGACCGAGGCCGGCACCATTTCCGGCGCCTTCGGGCTTACCAAGACCGGGCTTGGAACCCTCGTATTGACAGGGACCGCGAGCACCTACTCTGGGACCACGACGGTGAGCGGCGGGACCCTACAGCTCAACTACGGCTCCACTGCGTCTACAGGTTCCTCCAACATGTTGGCCGCGGCTTCCAACCTTTCGCTAAAGGGCGGCTCCCTGGTGCTTTCCGGAGTGGGTTCCGGCACGCTCAACAGTCAGACATTTGCCAACACAGTTTTGGGTGTGGGGCAAAACAGCATTGGAGCAACCTTGAGTGCAGGCACCACAGGCGCCGGAGGTTCTTCAGGATCGGCGCTCACCTTTGGCACCCTGACACGTAGTACGGGCGCCGTCCTCTTATTGGGAACCTACGGCGCAAACTCCAATCTCGTGAACACCCGCTGGCTCTTGGGTGCCAACGCGGCTTCCACCGGCACTCTCCTCGGAACCAACGGAGCCGCCTACGCCATCATCAACGGCACCGATTGGGCCGCCACGACCTCTGGGAGCGTCCAAATCTCGGCTCTAAGCGCTTACACCACCCAGAACGCGGTCGGCAGCTGGACCACCGGCCAAGATATCACCAATTCGGGCGCATTTTCCGGAACGACTACGACTAGCCTGAGCATCAACACTTTGCGAATCAACAACGCCAGCGCCGGCATCATCACCATTGGTGATGTCCTGACACTTGCCGCTGGCGGGATCCTGGAAACAGCCACGGTTGCAGGCAACTCCACCACGATCACCGGTGGGACCCTCAGAGGCTCCTCCGGCGGCGAGTTGATTGTCTTCCAACAAAACACAACCGCCGGTGGAACCTTGACCATCAACTCCGTCATCGCCGACAACGACTCCGCCACCGCCCTCACCAAGGCAGGCCCCGGCAGCCTCGTTCTGGGTGGAACGGCCAACACGTTCACCGGCAACGTCTTTGTGCTGGGCGGCTCTCTGACCGCCACCACCGCAGGCACTGCCACCACCACGGGCGGCTTGAATGCGCGCGCCGCACAGACCATAAACCTCGCTGGGGGAGCCACGCTTGTGCTCCGCAGCGATGCAGACAACACGGGTACCGTGCAGAATATTGTCTACGGCAGCAATCTCTCGCTTTTAGGCGCCGGGCTCGCCGTGCTCAATATCGACCGCACTGGCACCCTCGCCGTGAACAGTGCGCTGAACAAAACCCTCCAGTTCGGCAGCCTGTCCATCGATTCGCAAACCCTGCAGATCACCCCGGCCACAGCCGCCAACGGGTACGGCGTCGAATTCACCGGCGCCACCAGCCTCAGCGGCATGCCTGTCTTTAATATCGGGGTCAATCAAGGGACTGCTTCCAATCTCGTTCAGGGACTCCTCTTAACCGGCAGTGTTTCCGGCACGCTTCTCGGAGGAACGACCACCCTTGGCCTCTCGAAGACTGGCACCGGTTCAATGCTACTTGCCAACGCGAACAACAGCTTTGTGGGCAATATCTCCCTGGGCGCCGGCGTCCTCGGTTTTGCTTCTGATGGCGCCCTAGGTAATGTCTCCAACAACCTTTACCTCTCGGGCGGTACGCTGCGGGCCTACGGTGGCAACGCGATCACCTCGGCTCGTACGCTGAATCTGTTGGGCAGCGGTACGACGAACGTCGTTGAGGTCACCGCCAACACCTCCCTCCAACTCAACACGGCTTTTACCAAGCAAAACGGCTTCACAAAGGCGAACAACGGAACGCTCATTCTCAACGCTGACAATGGCATGTGGCAGGGTGCTGCTTATGTGAACGCTGGCGCATTGCGTGTGGCGAATAGCAACGCGCTGGGTTCCACCGCGGCAGGCGTAACCGTTGCCAACAACGTAGGTGCCGCCCTGCAGCTCGCGGGCGTCAACATTTCAGACGCACTCATCCTAAACAGTACGGGGATCAACACCGCGGGGGCTCTGGAAGCCTTCAGCGGCTCCAACTCCGTAAGCGGGCTGGTGACTCTGGCAACCGCCACCACGATTGGCGCAGACGCCAATGCCTCCTTGACCCTCTCCGGCGGTCTCACCGGCGCTCTTGCCCTCAATCTGGCTGGAGCGGGGACCATCAACTTTACAGGTGTTGGCCTGCCGGCAAGTGCAACACCGATCACGAAAATCGGGTCTGGTTTGCTCAATGTTCAATCCCCGAGCACTGCTTACGTCGCTGCGCTCACCGTGAACGCTGGCACAACCACCTTTAGCGGCGTCGGTGGCTTCGGCGGAGCAGGCGCAGTTGCAATTCCACAAGGGGCGACCCTCACGCTGGACAACACGGCAAACAACCTGAACAGCCGGCTCGGTGGTACCACCCGCGCCCTCACCCTGGGCGGGAACCTCAATTTTATCGGGTCCGCCAACGCCCTTTCCTTGGAGACGCTCGGATCCTTGACTCCTTTGGCTGGCAACTCTGTGATCACTCTCACCGCTGGCGCAGGCCAGCAGGCAAATCTTACCGCGCAAAGCATCGGAACAGTTCCGACTGGGGCCTCCCTTCTCATCCGTGGCACGAACCTTGGTATGGGTTCGTTGGCGGCGGGAACCGCCACTTTCTACAGCGTTGGATCTGTGACGCTCATCGGCGCAGGCAGTACGGCAGCAGGTACCAAAAGCATTCTTCCCTACGCGATTATTGATACCAGCGCCGTGGGTGTTGGAACTTCTTTCGCAACGATCGACAGCGCAGGAACAACCGGCACGGCCAACGCCATGTTGCGCCCCCTGAGCGCCGCCGAGTCCGTGTCATTCCTCTCCGCCGGCAGCAACGCCCTCCTCTCTGCGGGCACCACGCTTCTGGCCTCCGCGTCCATTAACTCGCTTAACCTTGCCAGCGGCGGCTCGGTGACGCTGAATCCTCTGCAAACGTTGACGATTTCGAGCGGGGGGCTGCTCTTGCAGCAGGGCAATGGCGGTATCAGCGGCGGTGTTCTCACGGCCCCCGGAACCCTGTACGCCTTTACACCGACTGCGACCACATCCACCCAGACCATCAGCAGCGCGTTGGGTGGCACCGGCGGCCTCACCAAAGCGGGTGCTGGCAGCCTTTTGCTCTCCAGCGTTGGCTCCGCCTACAGCGGTCTTTCGGCAAATACCTTGCAAGGCACCGTGACCATTAACGAAGGCACCCTCCAACTCGGTGCCAATAACGCCTTGGGTGCCACAACGACACTGCCGGCGCTCGTAGTAAATTCTGGCGGCATCAACGGTCTGGGGGGCACAGTCGACCTCAACGGAAAACTTCTTCTCGTCGGCGCCCTTAGTTCCACGGGTGCCGGAACCGGCCTGGGAATAGGCGGCGGCGTGATTACTTCCAGCACGAGCCTCGGAACCTTCGTTTCCGTGGGCGCCTCCGGTTCCTTCTCCGGAAGTATCACTGGTGGCAGCGTCGCTTTTGCCAAAACCGGCGGCTCCACCCTCACTTTGCTGGGCGCCAACACCTTCGGCGGTGCGACCCTCGTCAACGGCGTGGGCCTCACCCTCAAGGATTACGGCACGCTAGCCAGCACCAGTTCGATCGCCCTCAATTACGCCACCCTCACAATCGACAACACCGGCCTCACCGACCTGGGCGACCGCATCGCCAACAGCGCGGCCCTGACTCTGCGCGGTGGTGCTCTCACTTACCTCGGCCGCGTCCAGACCGCCTCCACCGAAACCCTCGGAGCGCTGAATTTGGCCGAGGGCCTTTCCACCCTCACCGCCACCTTTGGCGGTACCGGGGTAAACTCGGTGGACTTGACCTTCGCCAGCCTCTCCCAAACCCCCGGCGCCATGCTCAACCTCGCAACGGCAACCACCGGGCAGGCCGGAGGCTTTGCGCGCATCAACATCACCTCGGCGCCAACGCTGACAAACAACATCCTGCCTTGGGCTGTCGTGAACGGCGCGGAGTTCGCGAGCTACATTCCTTACGCCACCTTGAACGGCGTTTCCTCGGGCGGTCTTGGTGCGCTCAACACGGCTGGTTTCGCCGGTTATTCAGCAACCACCATGCCCGTATCTTCCCAGCCTGCACAGAACATCCGTCTGACCGGTGCCGGCACTGTGCCCGCCACCGGAGGAACATATACCCTCAATAGTCTTAACTTGGTTGGTGTCGGACTCAGTTTCACAACTGGAACGGATACACTGGATCTCGCCAGCGGCGGGCTGCTCAAAAGCGGTGCTGCGGCCCTTCTCGGCGCATCAGTCGACAGTGGCCGCGTCACATCATCCTCTGGAACACTTTACGTTTACAACAATGCCAACGCCCTCACCTTCAACTCTCGCATCGTCGATCCCAATGGTTCCACCCCGCTGAAACTTGTGCTGGGTGGCCCTTCCGCAGCATCGGTTGTGTTGACCAGCGGAACGAACAGCTACTCTGGTGGAACCGTTGTCGATGGCGTGAGTTTGACCTTAAACAACGCTGCCAACACGGTAGTGGTTCCGGTGGGGGGCCTGACGCTGAACGCCGCGACGGTGACGCAGACGGTGGGCGCCAATCAGATTAACGCGGGCAACACCGTCACATTGAACGGCGCCTCGACCCTCACGCTTTTTGGCGGCAATACCCTTGCCGGACTCGTATTTAACAACAACGGTTCCACGGCCCCCATTGTTAACACTGGAAGCATCCTTACCCTCACTGGCTCGATCTCTGCCACATCCTCGAACCCCTCTGCGTCTGGCAGTATCGGGAGCACCAGCGTGTTAAACTTTGGTACGTTTGCCGCCGCTTTTAACGTGCAACCCGTTTCCTTCAACGGACTCAATATCGCGCCACTTGTGGCTTCTTTGAATATTCAGGGCGCCATACGCGGAACCGGCGGACTGACGCTGTCTGGCGACGGCGCCCTCCAGCTCAGCGCCTTTCAACCCTACACAGGCTCCACGGTCGTGGGCGGCTCCAGCACCTTGCAAATCGGAGCTGCAAGCGGCGGGTCGCCCCTCTCTCTGGTCAACCTGAACTCGGCTACTTCCCGCCTGAATCTCAACGCGTTTTCCACGACTGTAGGCGGACTGAGCGGATCGGGGATCGTGACAAATGCCTCGACGACAGCGGCGACACTCACCTTCGGCTACGACAACACCGACCAGACCTTCTCTGGCCAGTTCCTACGCTTCAGCGATGCCGCCCCTGCCACGCTTGCAATGACCAAGGTCGGGACCGGCACCCTCACCTTCACGGGCACTGGAACTTCCACTGGCGCTTTCACGGTAAATCAAGGATCCGTTGTCTACGCTGGGTCGGCGGCCAGCGCCTTTAACCCCACTCTAAACGTCAGCAGCTCTTTGCTCCTCGATAACGGGACACAGAACGTCAATAATCGTCTTGCCGGCGGTGTGGTCACGGGTGCCACGGGCGCCACGCTCACCCTCGGCGGCGGGGCCTTTCAAATCAACGGCAACGCATCCGCACCCACCATCGAATCCCTCGGCGCCTTCATCCCGCTTACTGGGGGGAGTTTGATAAACGCATCCAGTTTGGTGACAGTCGTCAGCACCGTCGGCTTGGTTCCGGGCATGATAGTCTCCGGAACCGGTATTCCTTCTGGAACCACCATTTCAGCCGTGACGAGCGCCACTACGTTAACGCTTAGCGGCACCGTAACCGCCAGTAACACAGGCCTCACGCTCCAAACGGGTTCCCTCGGCACGCTCACGCCCGCCATCGGCGGTAGCCGTATCACCCTAGCCGCAGACCCTGCTCAGCCTCTCGGTTTTTACACCGGCACCATTGGAAACCTCACCGCAGGCGCGTCCATTTTGCTCCGGGGCAGTAATTTGGGCGCCACTCTCGGGGCCGGTGCCGCAAATTTTGTCGCTTTGAATACCGCGCCCACGCTTTTTGGCGGCGCGGGTGCTCCGGGGACGGTCACCATGTCGATACGGCCGGATATCCTTGCAGATTCCTCCTCCGCAGGATCCGGTATGGCCTTCGCGACCTACATCGGCGCCACAGGCACCCTTGGAGGCACCGGCTTCAGGCCACTTTATGACACGGAGCTTGCGCCTTACGCCGGGGCAGGGGGAACTGCAAACGTCGGGCTTGCATCGAACGCAGGAGGATATCTGGCAGCCGCTACGACCCTCTTCAGTCTGACGCTTAAAACCGGCGGAGGCTTCAACATTACTGGCAGTATTCCCGACTCATACGCGCTGACGCTGGGCAACGGCTCGAACGGTCCTGGAGGTATCCTCGCGTTATCCGGCAACACCGGTATCAATGGGGGCCAGATCACCACCGGTACGGGGCAACTTTTCCTGTGGACCCCTGGAGCGGCCACCTCGCTGGACCTCAGTAGCGCAATCGTTGCCGCGGGCGGTGTTACTAAGGATGGGGACGGCACATTGAACGTCAAGGTGCGCCAACTCTATGCCAACACCACCTATCTTAACGGCGGGACGATCCGCCTCGTGGGCGGCGACAATCGCCTCTATGTCGGCCCCACCGGTACGCCCAACGCGCTGGTCGTCAATAGCGGTATGCTCGACCTGAACGGAACAAACCAGGTCGTGGCCGCCTTCACCAGCACCAACGCCACCCCCGGCGCGGGCGGCATCGTCACTAACCTCGCCTCCGGTTCGCCCGTGACGCTCACCTCCAACGGCGGCGGCACCTTCGCCGGCAGTATTCAGGGCAACTTGAACTTCACCCGCTCCGGCGCCACCACAACAACCCTGGTCAACGACAACACGTTTACCGGTGTTACGACGATTCGCGGGGGGGCGCTCACTCTCCAGCAGGGCGGCAGTCTCTCGGGCACCTCCGCCATCAACAGCAATTTCGGCACGCTCAACCTAGACAACGCCACCAGCGCGATTTGGAACATTCCGCAGCGTGTGGGAGCCACGGTGCCGTTCAATTTCCTGGGCGGCAGTGTGGTTTACACTGGGTATCCCGGCATATCTTCCACGGCCACCATCGGTACCCTCAACGTCACTGGTGGCTCTCTAACCTTGACGGCAAACCGGGGGAGTGCGCTGGGCTATGCGACGCTCAACGTGGGGTCCCTGACCCGTGGCACCGGCGCTGCAGTGAACTTCACCGCAACAGCGGGTTTGGGTCAGGCGCAAACCTTGGGAAATTCGCAGATCTTTATCAATTCGATCGACAGCGTTTTACCCGTCACGCTGGCTGCATCAAATAACGGTATCCTAGGGGGCTGGGCCACGGTGGGGGGCACCGATTTCGCTGGCTACCTCACCTCTGGCGCCTCGCAGGGTGGCGTTGGCGCGCTTAGCACCACGGGCTATCCTACGTACTCGGGCTCCCTGCTCATCGTTGCGGGTGGGACCGATAATGTGACCATTGCCGCAGGAACGACGGGACTGACCACGCGCACCATCAACTCCCTCAGGATCACCGCCGTGTCCACTGTCGCCCTTAATTCCAGTGCCGATATCCTTACTATTGCCACGGGAGGTCTTCTTTTAAACGGCGCGGCGAGCGTGATCAGCGGCGGTAGTCTGAGCGCCGGTGCCACGCTAAACACGGCCGCCTCGCTGTACGCATTTGCGAACAATACGGGCACCATCGCAAGTAGCATCGTTGACAATGGCTCTGGCGCTCTGACCTTTGTCAAATCCGGCGGCAGCACGCTCACCTTCTCCGGCACCAACACCTACACCGGTACAACCTTTGTGAACGCAGGGAACCTCACGCTGAGCAATCTCGCCGCAAACGGGTCCAGCGTGGTGACAGTGCCGAGTGACGCCGTCGTGCAAAACGCCACCCTGCAGCTCACCGCACCCGCTCAAATTAAGAGCACCGCCGCGGTTACACTCAACGGCGGCGCGACCTTCAGTCTTTGGGGCAACAACACCGTGGGCAGCCTCGCCATTGCGAACACCGGCGGTACCGCTGCGCCTGCGGTCAACCTAACGTTTGCGACTCCGTCCACTTCCACGACTGTTTTGGGTAGCAGTACGATCACCGTGGGTACCACTGCGGGCATCGTGGTGGGTGGGTCAGTGAGCGGCAACGGCATTCCCACAGGCGCGATTGTGACGTCAGTTTCTGGCGGTTCGCTGGTGACGATTTCCGCTGCCGCGACCGCTTCAGGTACAGCGACGGCGGTGACTTTTGGCGGTTCGCTGGCCTTTAGTGGCAATACCATTACGGCTCAAAACGACGTATTCGGGTTGGAGCCGATCCTCAACACGGGCGGTTTCCTCAATGCTTCGGGTGGCACTCTGACCGTCAACGCCACCGGTCTTGCTCCGCGCGCCCTGTTGATCTCTTCACCCGTCATTAACGGTTCGCTCACCAAGATTGGCACCGGCGGGATGCGTCTGGATGCGACGGGCCTCGGGTTTAGTGGATTGAACGTGGCCGAGGGCGTCCTGCAGCTGGGCGGAGGCAACATCCTGCCCGCAGGCAGCACCTTCGTTTTGGGCAATGCCGGGACATTCGACATCAATAACCAGTCGGTTTTTGTCGGTTCGCTTTCCGGCAACGGTCGCATCACCGCAAGCAATAGCGCCCAGACATTCACCTTCGGTACGGATAACACCAGCACCACGTTCGGCGGCCAGTTTGCGCCGTATAGCCTGACCACTTTGGCGAACTTGAGCGTGGTCAAAGTGGGTTCCGGCACCGTCACTCTGACTGGTGCCAGCGCGACAACGGGCAACTAC
>Ga0114967_10000097_pt1 | contig 67880 bp, 66 predicted proteins | sample M_130628_MF_Meta_FD_92639 | JGI IMG/M metagenome (GOLD analysis project Ga0114967, IMG submission 92639) | Freshwater microbial communities from Lake Montjoie, Canada to study carbon cycling - M_130628_MF_MetaG | ecosystem: Environmental > Aquatic > Freshwater > Lake | place: Lake Montjoie... | reverse complement strand
TATTTGTCATCCTCGGTAATCGCGTCATTATCTATGAAGCAGCATGGGAGATGAAAACCCTCGGGGTGCGGCGTCTTCTTCAAGAAGCCAACATACTTGTGATAGACCCCGCCCTGTGTTTTTGGGGCTTCCTGGCGTATAAGAACCGTCTCGTTCAGACCAGGATTGCGCCGATTCACAACCGGCTTTCCCTCACAGAAGGGGCATGTATTCGGCGCCTTCGTGGTTCGTTCGCGGCCTCCCTCACCTGCCACAGGGCGGCGCAACTTCGTGCCCTTGAAATCCTTCTCTAAGAGAATCAGTTCGTCGCGTCCGCAGAAATACTTCGAACATACATAGTAATTCTCGGCCTTTTTCTGGGGAGTCGTGCCAAACCGAAGAAAGAAGAAGACCTCCTCATAGTCCTTTTCGGAGCGGGCGAGAGCCTTTTTGCCCTTCTGAATAGGATATTCTACAAACGCAATACGGGGTGGATCAGAGTTGAGGTCTTCTTCATAGATTTCGTCTCTCATCTCCAGGAACTGGGCCCTGCTTACAACCGCGGGCTGGCGAGTCACATTGGCTGCGCACATACTCACATATTTTTTGAGAGACGGATGCGTCTTGGTGTAATCAAACAGATTCTTGTCGGCCTCCTTGAGCTTGGAGAGGAAGAAGTCAGCGATGATTTTTCCCTCAGGGGCAGGAGCGAGGGCTGCATTATTTTCTTCTTGCTCTTTTGCTTCTGCTTTTACTGGTGCAACCACTTTAGCAACGGGTGGCGCGTCCACCGTCTCCTCCTTTGGCTGTAAGTATTCATTCCGCACCTCCTCTTCAAGCGGCTCACCCTCTGTGGCGGCAAACTGTTTCCAGAAATCATCGTCGCCTGATGGCAACCCTTCTTCACCCGCATTTGCATCTGCATTTGCATCTGTGTCCGCCTCAGCCTCCTTCTTTTCCTCAATCTCGACCTCCACCGCGGCCGCCTCCACCGCCTTGATTTTCTCCGCAACTTTTGCAGAGACACGGAGACTTTCGTCTGAGGCCGTGAATAAGAGTGACAAGAGGTTGAGCACGCGCTGCAGGTTTGTTTCAGAGGTGACATTGTGGAGATGAAATGAGAAGAAGGGATGTTGTGCAAAAATCGCAATATCAATACCAGTATTGTTTACATCCACTGTGTCACCCTCCGTGCCCACCACAACCTCTCCGCGCGACCTGAGCCAATTGCCCAGAGCCTGCTGTGCTGTATCTGTATCAAGCTGAAACTCATCCTCTAAGACGGATAAGATGGCGGTGTCCGTTTCACCTTTGACAAGTTTGAGATTCGCATACTGTGTAAGAAAGGAGCCAATGCGCCCCTCATTTGTGAAGTTGTCTACGCATTTGTAGCGGAGCATCGCGGCAGGCTGGACACCAGGAAGTGGCGGAATTTCCTGGAAGAACGGAAGGAACTTCGTCAGGCGGGCTTTGAGATTGGCCTTGGTGAAGATGGGTTTAGCTGGAAGCTGGATCATATAGTCAATACTCGCGCTTTGTAAATAGACAGGTAGGCTGGCATGCGGAAGCTTATCAATTCCGCTGGTAAACTTCGTGACAATCATCTTCGTGCGGCCATCGCGGTCGGTCTCTGTAAATAGAGTATCTAATTTCCGAACGCCCTTCGGCGGTAGCACAGTAATATCGGCATATTCCTCCTTGTGCGCGTAGCCAAAGCGGAGTGTGGCGTAGATAGGATTTTGCTGGGATTCGCCCGCTTTGAGAACGCACTTCGCCATCATATAATCATTCTCAGGGTTGGGGTTTCTCTCGCGGGTCCACTGCTTGATAACACGCGCCAAATCCGCATCCGGTGTATTATCCTCTTGTAAATGGAGCTTCGTAACAGATGTTCCCTTATTCGGCATCAGACGCATGCAGGGTCTTGCAGTTGTAACAGGGCTGGCATAGAAAATGGATTCAATGTCGCGGCTCTTCCGTTCACTGGGCGGTTTCTGCCACCGCATCTGGAGGCGGCGAACACCTGTAAAGCGAATGTCAAGCTCCTCTGTGAATAACTTATTCAAGTTGTCCACGAGGGAGACAGTATTTAGAAAGCGTTGATAGCGCTTCTCCAGTCTCTTCTTATCAAGTTCATCTGACTCATAAGAGAGTTCGGGAAAATAGGGGTGAAGGAACCCATTCCATTTTAACTCGGATGGCTCGCCGATCCACTCCTTCATATCGTCATACAAATAGAGATGGAGCTCATTTATCTTGGAAAGGGCGTTTTCAATTAGCAGTTTCCCATTATCAACCAGTGTCAAGAGCCGCTTCGTGCCGTTTTCGTCAACGAATTCGGTTGCCTTGCGCTTACCTCTCTTGGAATCAAATGGCTTCGCCAGCTGAATCGCATATTTTTGTCCAGGAACAACCCAGTGAAAATCTATGGCCTTGCATGTTCCAGCAACTTGGGAGAAGGAGAGGAACTGGTATTCTGGATAGAGTCTAGCGCCAGCCGCAATTTCATTGTCTCTTAGATGCTTGAAAATGGCGAGTTTGAGATCATAGATACGTAAGAAGGGAATGACTGCGTTGGCGGGTAGTTGAATATCTTTACCAGGGTCTGCGGCGTTTCTGTGAAGTATAACTGTGAGCCTCTTCTCTGAATTGTAAAAACTCGCGATGGGCTGAGGGCGGGTTATATTTTCAATTATTTTTGCGATACTTGTATTTGCTGTAGCCGCAGCGTCTGCTAATGCCGCAGCGTCTGCTAAGGCCGGAGCTTGTTCTTCCGACATCTGCTTTTACTCTCTAAAAACTTTTAGATATAAAAGCATATATTACTTATTATGAAACCGTTCCTATGGAAATGTCACCACCATCCTTCTTAGCATCATAGATGGGCTGATCTGTGATTTTCATGCCACAATAAGAGACAGGGTGCTCACGGAAGTCGCGGTGCTTATAAACACCAATCGCCTCTGCCTCACGAAGAAGCCAGCCAAAATTGTTCCAGAAGTCTGGACCATGTCCCACGGACTCCGTAATCATATGCGCCATTTCGTGTATGGCTACGAAAGTCATGACATCACTCTCAACAAGCTTCTCATCGGCATCATCGCCCCTCTGTCTAAGACAGAAATGCACAGCCTCGCCTTTATTCACACTGTAACTCGTGTATTCTGCATCAGGCGTTGACTCGAAGAGACGACTCGGCTCAGCCTTGAAGTTCTTGGCGAGCATTTTAACCTGGGGCTTGTCGGGAAACTTGGACTCTACGTGAATTTTGAGTTTATTCATGCGAAGACGAAGCTCTGCGAGCATGTCCGCCGCCCTTTGTTTGTCGGGCATATCACGAACCTTGTAGGTTTTACCGTCAATCTTTGACTGGACATCAACTATGGGAAATGAAGAGGAACCAAAGATTGTATTCATTTTTTTGAAAGCATGTGATAACATGTCTGAGTAATCAGACATCGTCTTCTCTATTAGTAAAACATGTTTAGACTCTAAAAACGTTTTAATTTAAATCAAATAACCACTGGTTTAGCTCACCTCGAAGTTGCGGCGATTGACGTCAGGCTCGATTGTGCTGTTGTTGAAAACAGACACGGGGACCTGCGGATTCGCGGGCTCAGAGCGGAGCTGGTAGTTCGCATTGCGCATGCTCTGGCCAACCGTGTTGACGCCAATGAGGGCGCCAGCTGAGAGGAAGTTCTTGCCCTTCAGCGAGCCAGTGCCCATCGGGTTCTGCTGCGCCCAGACGGAGTTCATGTCCTTGGGCAGGAGCTCGCCAGGTGTCAGCTGGTCACGCGGGTAGCAGCCAGCGGGGCTCTCCGCATCGCCGAACTTGGCAGGGCCAGGCCCCTCCGTAGGGGCGACGTCACCGCCCTGGTTGTGCGGGTTCTGCTGCACAGCCTTCTGGGACGGGGCACCAGGCGCCGCAGTCTCACCCGCCTGCGCCGAATAATTGGAAGCAGCCGACAACGTGGCCTGGAAGCCCTCCTTTCTGAAGAGGCTGGGCTGTAAGTAGACTAAGCTCAGCACAAGCAGAGCGATTACACCGATTGCGGCAGCGGATTCAAAGCTGTACGAAGCGGCCATCTTGTTCCTGTATTAGTGGTAGTCTATATTTTTTGCAGGTGAGAACTGAAAACTAATCTGAGCCTCCCCCTTCGTCCGAACTCCCTCCTTCCTCCGTATAGTCCTCTCCGTATTTCTGATAATATGTGTTCGAGAGGCGATTCGCCTTCAGCTTCGCTAGAGCAAGCCGTAGACGAGCCTCCTGTAGAGCATCTTTGTCCCGCATCTGTTGCTGGAAATCAATTGCCGTATTTTCATTTGTGAACGGAATCTCGGCAATCTCAAGCTCGGCACCCGCCGTGAAAGGATGGATCGTAATCTGCTTGGTTGCATCTTCAGTCGGAGACTCGGGGCGCGAAATGGCGAGGAATCGGGAGGAGATTTGGGGAGCCGATTCCTCAAATCGCTTTACCTGCCAATAAAGTGTGAAGCCCTGACTAGCCACCTCTAGATAGATCGGTGTCCAGAATGCTATAAACCATGTATGCGTCGGGTTCATATCTGACGCCACCCACTTATGAGATAGACGCTTGAGAATGGATGTCTCCTTTAGCCTAGAGGAGAACCACTTTGCCTGCGCATCCTTGGCAATGAGTGATCTTACAAACTCGCCGACGATATTCTTCAGCTCTTCAGAGGACGTGTCGGGCATTTCAATATTGAAGGATGTTCCTGATAGATCTATGAACTGGGGCTCTGAGACCAAATTAAAACGTGTCTGGATTGCGATTTTATAGATAGATGTACGAGCATCCCAAATAGGAGATGAAAACTCCATTCTGCGTAGATTCATGACTTTTGCTTTAGGTGTAAGGAGCAGATGGAAAAGGACGCCCTTCTTCAAAAGATTTTTCGTTATATAAATCGGGATGAAACCCGTAAGCAGATACAAGTCTTCTTAGTGGATCCAATGCTAAATCACATAATGGAACGTGTATTTCCGTATATTGTCTTAATATGTGTATTCTTTGCTATTCTTCTCTTGCTTGTTGTTTCCACACTCGTTATTATACTGTTTCAACTCCGGAAGGGGGATATCTATGCGGTTTCATAGCCGTATGCGCTTTCCTCGTCCTCTGTAGAATGAATACCCAGGAGCTCGGGAACTTCGTTAGAAACTGGGTTCACTACGATAATCTCACTACGAGTCTTTCTAAACAAACAACAAATGCTCGGAAGGTAAGAGATGATTTTGAGGAGAAGATTCTTCAACAGCTGCACGTAAATAATATGGAGAACGCCGTAATCCAGGTGCAGGGGGGTCGGCTTCTGGTGGGTGAGGAGCGCCATACACAGCCCCTTACACTGGCTCGCATAGAAGAGGGGATACATGCTTATTTTGCCGAGCAGAAAAGATTAGGTAAAAACGCTGTTGATGATACACCGGCTATTATGCGATTTCTAAAAACGCATCGCGCCGTGGAAGTCACAAAGCGCCTGAAGAAGCAGGCTATAGTTCCTCCACTGCCTCCGCCACCGACTCCTCCTACAGGGGGAAAACTGATATAAAGCTTTGCGACATCTATATATAGATAAGTAGACGGGAATATATGAACTCTGATTTGTATAAGATACGGGCATCGCTAGCATGGAGTCGTTGGTGCAATGCAGAGGTTGCATATGACGTGATTCATGAGGCACCGAGAAAGGTGCTAATAATGAATCTTGTCAAGAATGGTATTGCCCCCCTTTTTAAAAATAAGGGCTATGTATTTAGCTGTGATACTCGCCGTATTGCCGAGTGTGTTGCTAGGTATATCTATTTCGGAAAGGTTTCTCACGAGGCTTTTAACTGGGATTACAGGGCGGAAGACTACTACCACTATTATCATGTGCTTGACGATGATATATGGGAGGAGTTCTGGGACACGAACGGTAAATGGGCCGATGTGGAGGACGTGAAGGTAAGAGAAGGTATACGTTCATGTGTATGGACTCTGCTAGACCTATACAAGTCTCCTGTGACAAGTGAAGTCGATGACATGCTTGGCCTCAACGATGAGGAAAATATGCCAGCGAGTAGAGAGGATTCGCGGGATCCTTATTTAATTGATTCTGCAAATGGATATTTTTCAGCTATCTAATGGCGTCTTGTCGCCCGCTTCTTACGAGCACCACCCTTAGCCTTTTTGAGGGTGACCGCGTGAGCCTGATTCGAACCCTTCTGGTTCTTGTGGATATAAGGGCACGCCTTGCCCTCGTGAGCCCAGCACTTCTCGCCCTTGCACTCCCACTTACACTGCTTAGCAATCTTTGTTAACTGCCCTTTGCGATTAACAAACTTTGCCTTCTTCTTCTCAACATTCGCGGCCTTCCGCATAGTCTCGCTTGCCTGAGCATTTGCAGCGGCCTTCGCCCGACGCTCGGCGCTTGACTTACCTCTCTCAAGCTCTTGCTCACCATAAAACATGACATCACCCCATGTCCGGCCTTCGTTCAGAAGCGCCTCCTGAAGAGCGGCTATCTTTGCGGATTCCATCTATTAAGAGTCTTTTTAAGATGAGCCCCACTTGCCCTTGTTAAAAGGAAGAACACCAAGCTCATCGGACTTGGCCTCAAACTCCTGGACCTTCTGGTCAATCTTCAGGCCCGACGTTGTCCGTGGGATGCGACCCGACTTCATTAATGCGGCCTCATCGTGGCCAGACTGGCTCGGCTTAGGGCCATAGCAATTCACGCCAAACTTCATATCAGGATTGTCAAAGTATCCGCCATTCACACCGGGCTTTCCGCAGGCGGCCTTGTCGGCGTCGTCGCCCTTCTGAAGCTCATCCCACGTAGCCTTCTGTGTAGGATATACTGCGACCTGGCCCTTCGTCCAACCATAGTTGCACCAGTCGGCGCCCTTTCCATACGCATCCTTTACCTGATCATAGGTAGCAAGCTCTGCACCCAGCGCCTTACAGAGGGGTTCCGCATCATAATAGTTAAATTCATTCTTGCTCACATTGAACACCTCGGGGGAGCCGTTGAGGGGAAGAACGTTCTCGACGATGCTCTGGGACTGGAGCTGAGAAGGCGTCTCATCTAAAACGGGGGGCGTATTAGTCGTGGGCGGCGGCGCGTGAACAACAATCGGGACAGGGGGTGCAGCATTTGCTCCTAATGCCGACCTTATGGCAGAAGCAATATTTTCATATCCAGCTTTTATCTCTGACATGAAAAAGTAAAGAAGCAGGGAAAAAGTCAGAACTAATACTGCAAAAATACCGAGGGGCCATGCGAGAGCGCTATTGCTATTAGGGCCGGCATTACCAAAAACGTTGATCCCCTTGTTATTAGGCGGCAGTCCTAATCCAGCATTTCCAAATACATTCTTCGGCATATTGGCCATAGGAGGGGCAGCAAGCGCGGGAATATTGGTGGGAAGATTCATGGCCTTTGCCGTATTCGTTACACCATTGCGAATAGTGTTACTAACACTGTTAAATCCATTCTGCATCTGCGTATTTAATTTTTCAACCTGTGAATTAAAGGAATTTGCCATACGCACGAGACTATTATTCATCGGCGCGGTAGGCGGCGCTGCCGGTGCGGGTGCGGGTGCCATAGGTCTTTGATTTGTAAGATTTCTAGCTGCGTTGGAAGCAAGATTGCTCATCTACCGGTAAAGTAGTTTTTTAGTAATCAGTCTGCGCTTCTTTTTGAGCGCCATTCAGCCATAATATCCTGACGCTGTTTTGAGATGTGGCTAGCAAACGCCAATAGGCTCACGTCTTTGTGGACAGTTCCGTCCGGGAGAGTTGTGGTGTTCGGAAATGCAAGCCCAAAGCCCCACGAGGAAGGAGGTGATAAGCGACCAGTGAGTCCATCGTGAAGTAACGGAGATTTACCCTCTTGTTCAAATCCTATTGCGTAGATAACCCAGTCTGCCGTTCGTAGAGCATTTGCTAAACCCGCCATATCATCTGCGCGGACCAGCGTCAAATTCTTATATTGTGATGCAAGAATAGCGTCGGCTATTGTGGCGGCTTCTTCCTTTATTCCATCATACTCTCCATCGCGGGCAAATAAGAAGGGTTTGGCGCCCTTATAAATAGCAGCCGTCTTACTGCCAATTGTATTAAGATTCTGAAGAATGAGTGTGCCACTGTGCATAGTTCCGAAGACAAGAACGCGGTCCTTCTTATTGACGGCTGCTGTCAGTGACGGAAGATGAAGTGCTACTGAGAGAGGAATAGACGGAATCGGAAGCGCCAGCGTTTTCGCCTTAGCACCAAAACAGAGAAAGAGGAGTTTACCTTCATAGGTTTTAGATGATACATCGACTCTCCACGTTTCGTTAGTGCTGCCCTCCGTGGCGATATATCTAAAATTCGTTGCAATCCCTGTAACAAGTTGGCACTTGTGTAAATAGTCCTGGACCGATTCGCGGAGAGCCCGAATCGCTTCAAACAGAGGCGTTGTCTTGGTCGGATCATTGCCGGTCGTGTCTTTCCAGGAGGGGCTGAAAAGTTGAATTGTCTCTATGACCTTTGACCAGGGTGTATTACTGACGATGAAACGCCACTCTCGCTGTAAATCACCGCCGTCAAAGAAGGGGTCAATACAAAGTATTTCATCTGGGGGAACACCTTCGGCCCGAAACATATGAAGAAGGAGAAGGCCGGCTGCGCCCATACCAACAATCACAATGGATGGCATCTATTGTGATTGATTGTTTTGAAGAAGGCTATTTAGACAGAGTCATCGGGCAGCGTGCGGTTGCCGCCGCGCTTGTTGATGTAGTCGCGCTGCTGGGGCGTCGTGCAGACGCAGCCACCGTCGCAGCTGAAGGAGGCGCCGCAGCACTCAGGCTTGCACTGATTGTTCTTGAAGATGAAGAGGCTATCATCACCGGGCTTGAACTCGGGGCCGGTGAGAGGCTCATTCGGAGACGTGTAGCGCCAGCTGGAGGAATTGCCGGTCTTCAGGCGGATTCCGTCAAAAGCACCCATGACCTGGTAGGAGTCGCCGGCACCGCCGCCATTCGCCAGCGTATATGTGGAGAAACCCTCTGTTTCCTTCTTCTTCATATCCTGGAAGTTATAGCCGCTGGCATCCTTAACCTTACTACCCTTCTTCGCGCGGTCACCTCCATTGGTTTCCTTCTTCTCATGAGACGCAAAGCCCTCCAGATTCGTCATACCGAACGGGCTCACATACATCATTAAAAAGTTGGCGGCGAGCAGAAGCACAAGAGCGCTTATCAGAATACTTGTGCGCATTTCTTCTTTACCGCTAGATATCTTTTTTAAAAGCCGTTGTCACTAGAAAGCCCGAAGGGGGCCAAACCGCTTTTCAACCCAATCACGGTCCTTCGCAAAAATACGAGCGGCGTCGGGGGCAATTCTCACACCAAGTTTGGCAACGGCATCCAGCTTTCTGTAGACGCCGAGCGGGCCGAGTGCAGCAACCGCCTTTTTTAGAGCCTCGTGTCTGGCCTCCTCGCCCTTCTTCGCCGAATAGCCGAACTTCGTCATCTCGCCCTTCCGCAGCGGGCCAATACCTTGGCCCTCGGGGACACCCTTCCCAGGCTTTCCGAGATCCTTCACACATGCGGCGGGAACATAGAGGGTCTCGTTCTTAGGGTAGACCTTATAGGTTGTGCCGGACGCCTTCTTCACGGTATATCCTCGCTGTCTAACGGACGTCTTATATCTGCGAGCATACGATGCCCGCGCGATGTAACCACTCGGGCACTTGATTTCATCCTCCTTCTTGTTACCAAGTCTCGCCTTCATCCTCTTAAGAGTGGTCCGCTTGAATTCCTTACTGGACTGCTCATATGATGATGTAGAGCGCACGCAGCGAGGCGGCACATACTTTCCAGACGCAGCCGTATATTCAGCCCGCTTGTGGTAACCCGAGGGGCATCCTTGTGTTGAATTATAAGGTATAGATTTTTCAAACTTATGCTCGTCCATACTCTACTCCTTCCATGCTATTATTTTCTGAGACTGAATTAATTCTCTCAGGATTAGGAGTAAGAGGGAACATAATAAGGTCGCGACGGGCGTAATACATCATTTTAGTAGACTCATCTTCGGTGGGAGGAGGAGTGAAGATAGGTGCAAAAAGCTCTGCGAGGGCGGGATCTGAAATTGGCCGCCCTCTCAGCGCATCCCGCAGACTCGCAAAGACCTCTGTAAGACGGGATTGCACGTCATTTAGCACCTTCACATCCTGTGTTTCGTATACAATACCATCTATTGTGGCTTCTTTAATTTGGCGTATGAGCTCCCGGAATTTGTCTATGCGCTGCTCGGTCATACTATGGTTATGTGCGTATTTTTCGGGTTCGCCTTTTACCAGCGCGCTGCTGTTGCTGTTGTCTTATAGAATTCCGTCTTATCTTATTAATTCTTCCATGTAAATTCAGATATTTATTTCGTAATTTTATAGCAGTGGGTTTATATGTGGGATTTGCCGTTGATATATTTTCGTTTAATAACGGAATAATAGCTGGTATATGCTTTATCCAGTTTCTTCCGTAATATGGTTTATAACGTTCTTCAGATTCGTTAGTTAATATATTATTAACATAGGACTGGGGTGAGGTTAAAGAGGTTATTTCACGACAGACTATAAAATAATAAACACCTGGACCACACTCTGTAAAGATATCGTCTACGTTCATCAATAATTGTTTTTTCAAAACATCTGGGTTAGTTGTCACAATCTTATCGACGTCTGCCACTGTTGGCATAAGGCTTTTATCAAAAATGAGTTTTGAATTATATTCTTGTGGGAATTTTTTACTAAAGTGGCCCGTATATGCTGGGAGAAACTTGAATATTTTTTCACAAAATGTGGAACCTTCGCCCATTTGAAATAGATCCGCATCTAGAGGAAATTTATAAGTTCCACTCTTCATAAATTTTGTATTTTCATCTGTAGGCCAGTCAAGAAACATTTGTATTGTAAGAGATGGGTATAATTGTTCACTTGTATAAATATGAATATCTTTACCATTTAGAATTCTAATAATATCCCTTTTATGTGAAATAGGGTCATCAAAAATCTTTTTATTTTCGGGCTTTGTAAAGGCTTCAACCATAGAACACACTTCTTCATCATATGACAGTTCGGCACATTGTGCAAGAGTAACCAATGTAACCCCTTTAGGAATCTTCTTGCGACTATTAAAATTTATTGGATCTTCAGCACCATGCCCTAACAAAAGATATGAGTTTACACCCCCCATTCTATCATACCGCGATAACTTATAGTCGCAGGACTTTTAATTTAAGGAAGCAATTGCTTCCTTAAATTAGAGTCACGATGTTATCGCGGATTTTTTATTATGATAAAAACTAAGAGTCCGTCAGATGGACCAGCTAAATCCGGATAGTGTTCAGGCAGCGGCTGCGGAGGCTGCAACCAGACAGCACACCTTCTCCGCCAAGGAGAGGGCGGACTATGTGCGCGCGATGGTGAAGCGGTGTGAGGCCTATAAGGCAGATGGTCTGACCGTGGAGGCCATTACGGAACGTCTTCCCGAGTTTGCGCGCGACTATCCGAAGCTGTTTGAGGCTGTGACTGGGGTGGAGGATTATCACAAGAATAGTCTGCAGACGATGCTTGCGATGCTGGATCGGATGGCAAACGGAGACCTGTCTCAACACCAAGCCTCCGTGATTGTAGGGCAGCGGCTCGTGCAGACATTTGTGAAGCCACAGCTTCAACAGCAACAGTAATTGGCTGCCGCTGAAGAGCCGGCATCTGGAATGTTGTGCACCAATCTACACTCCGCTGAAAATGGGAACGAAAGTCGCTTTTCCATTGAGTCGGATTCTTTATATATATATCGGCATCTGAGAGCGCAGTCTTCTGTAGTTTCACAATTTGCTCTATATTTGTTTCAAACAGGTCCTTGTTTTCAAGCTCTTTTGCGGTCACCATCGGATATAGACCCTTAGCGCTCTGCGATTCCATCTCTGTCAGGGTGCGAATGACATCCTCTTGAGAGCCACGATATCCGCGACAGAGAAGATAGCGCTCAGAATTACAGGGGCGGCTTGTGGCAGGCTTGTAGAGAATCCAGCCCTGAAAACAGGACCGAATGAGAGAAATGAGAATCTGTGTGGGTTTCGCATAAATATCAAAAAACTTCAGGACAAATGAGCCACCTGGTAGAAGACACTGAAGACCAATAAGAGAGGAGCAGATAAGAAGGTGATAGATGCTTTTCTCCTGGAGAAGATAGTCGGTCGAGAAGTCAAAGCCACCGTCCGCAGTGAAAATATGAACACCTGGTTTGCAGGTCCGAATGAAAGATTCCTGGTTCTCTTTGTTATACATATCGCCCGTTCCGTCAGTCCCATAATGAAGCGTTATCTCTCGGTGTTTCTGTAAAAAACTGGTAGCCCTGCGCCACCCTGGTGTCTGGCTGTCCGTCGGCTTCAGAGTCATCGCAGTCGTCGCAGTAATAATCTTCTTGTGCTTTTCGGCTCGTTCAAAGAACGCCTCGATGAAGCCGCCTGGACCCTCCGCCACATGCGCCGTGCGGAGCTTGTGAGTTGTCTTGGGAAGGCGTTCAAAAAACTGGAGGACGGAGAGGACCTCAATCATCTTGTAGAAACTGCGGCTAAGCGGCTTATACATACAGATTGAGGGGTGAAAATGCGAGTCGTCCTGTGTGTAAATACATTCGTAGGGATTCGCCATCTTCTTTGCGAGTTCCCAAATATGCGCCTTTTCATAGACTGCAATCTGACTCTTCCATCGCTGGAGGTCGGGATCTCGCTCAAGGGCTTCGGGTGGCCAGGGGCCATAGCCATCTGGTTGTAGTTTGTTCGTATTTGAAAAAAAACCTACGCATTTCCACGGGGGTTTTTGTTCATCGGTTTCCATACTTAGACTTCGTTGTTATTCTTTAATCCTCCAACACCACCATATCCACATCAGGCTCATTCACCAGCACCGCCTCCGTTGGCATGGTGATGTTCATGCGCAGCCTCGTCTTGGAGCACATGTCACCAGCATCCTCGTAGAGCTCATCCTCTACCTGCTCATCCGTAGGCCCCTCCTCCTCTTCCTCCAGAGTCGGCACAGGGGGCAGATTCTCCTGGAGCCGCATCAGTGCCGACTCGTCCAAGAGAAGCTGGCTGAAGGCTGTGCCGCCGCGGATTACCTGGCCCGTCATGATATTCGCAGAGACGCCTGTGATCGGGTCAACCTCGCCGAAGACGGCCGCGCGCAGCAGAATCTTCTCCGTCTCCTCAAAGCTCGCCTTCGCAAGAGGACCGATGTCATTCTTGTTGATGCCATAGCGGTCGGCAGACATCAGCTTGCCTGCGCGGGTCATCACATCGCAGAGGAGACCAGGGTGACGGAAGTTCACGTCTGCACCCGCGGCCTCGAAGAGCATAATAATCTCATTCAGCAGGACCGCGCGAGTCGCCTCAATGCCGAGGTTCTCAAAGATGTCGTGCACGTGAGACGATACCAGCCTCCTGCCATCCACCATCGGGTGGCTCATGACCGCCTGGTAATTTGTGCCGTCCGTATCAAGGACATATTGAGTGACCTTCTCATACTTTCCATCCTTATACTCAAGAAGATCCTTGTCCTCGCGGAACTTGACAGACTTGATGCCCGTGACTCCGCGAATAACAATGCCATTCAGAATGCGGTTGACGAACTTCTTCAGATTCGCCAGATCGTCGAGGCCAGACTTCGCAATCGCAGGGAGGCGGATGCGCATAATCAGGCGGGGGCTGTTGAAATCGCTGTAAATCAGATGAATCTCGTCGTCAAACCGCTGGCGGAGGACGAACGCAATGTCCTCCATAGAGATGTTCTTGGCGAAGAGGCGCTCACGATCCAACTCAATGCGCAGCATCCAGCGGCTCCACTGCTCCTCTTCAGTTGCTTCTGTGGCAGCAGGTCCTTCCTCCTCCACCACCGTGCTCTTCTCAAATGCCTTGTAGAAGGCAATGAGGTCCTTGTCACCCTCATCCGTAATCGTGGTGTCGTCGCGGGGGTCATAGTAGATTGCCGCACGTGTGGTGACGTCCTTGAGAAGCGTCAGCTCCAGGTCCTGGCAGACCTCGCGCGCCTTCTCCTTGTCGTCACGGAACTCGGGCTTCAGATAGACCGTCAGCGAAATCGCCTTCGGAGACTTCGTCACCTTGAGAAGCTCCTTCAGACGGGGAACACCTCGGGTCACATTTGACTTCGCTGCTACACCTGCCAAGTGGAAGGTGTTGAGCGTCATCTGCGTAGATGGCTCACCAATACTCTGGGCCGCAATGATGCCCACCTGCTCACCAGGCTGCGCCCATGCCTGCCAGTTGCGGAGAACGATAAGTTCCAGTAGCGTATCAAAGGCAACCTTCGTGAAACGCTGCTTGATGATAATCTTGTGTGGGGCGAGATAGAAGCGGAGCATGGCCGCCCAGAGAGGGTTGTAGGCCTGCGTTCTGTGGATAAGCTTCTTGATTCCGTCAATCACATAGCCAGGGAGCAGGTCAGTCGGCTCATCCTTCTTGAGCTGGAACTTGACGCTTGTGTTCAGAATGAGGCGCTCCAGATTGACACTGGCGAATGTGCCCGTATCATCTTTGCTGCGGTGAACCTCTTCCACAATCATCTTGCGGTCCTGGAGAACCTGGCGGGAGAACTCGTCCAGGGCCGCCGTCTCCTCAGGAGAGATAACCGTCCCCTCTACGAATACGCCTGTAACGTCGGCGGTCTGCGCAGAATACTGTGAGAGAATGTCGCCGTCCGTCAGCTTAGAGAGGCCGATGTTCTGGTTCTCAATCTTTGTTGAGTTGGCGCCGTCCTCGCCATAGTGAAACTGGAGAACATTGCTGCGAGCGTCGCGGACACTCCCATCAAACTGGATGACGAGGTCCTCCATCGCCTTCACGAGCTGCCTCTGGATATATCCAGTATCTGCCGTCTTAACAGCCGTGTCAATCAGACCCTCGCGGCCTGACATCGCGTGAAAGAAGAACTCCTGCGGCGTCAGACCCTGGATAAAGCTGCTCTCCACGAAGCCACGCGCCTCAGCACCGTCATCATACTTCTTGTAGTGCGGCAGAGTGCGGTCTGAGAAACCGTAAGGGATGCGCCGTCCTTCAGGCGCCTGCTGCCCTACACACGCCATCATCTGTGCAATATTAATTGTGGAGCCCTTGGAGCCCGCGCGAACCATCGCAATCAGACGGTTCTCGTCTGCGAGGGACGACAGACCAATCTTGCCTGCAAACTCCGTCGCCTTGTTCAGCTCCGTGTAGACCTTGTCCTCGAACTCCTGCTGATTCGTCTTACCTGTGTTGTTGTCAAAGAGGTCGAGGTGGAGCTGGAGGAGGATGTTCTCAATCTCGGCCTTTCGCGCCTTGATGACCTTGTCCATCTCCTTGCGCGTGTCCTCATCTGCCACCAGGTCGCTGATGCCGACTGAGAAGCCATTGTAGACGAGGAACTGTTCCACTGTGTTCTGCATCGCATCAATGAAGTTGACCGTCTGTGTCGGACCATAGTCCTTAAAGATGGTGTGGACAATACCCTTGGATGGCTTGCTGAAGATGTCCTTGTCCATGATGCCCTGCGTAATCTTTCCCTCCTTGATGACGACATAGTTGTCGCGCTTCTCATCGGACGTCTTGGCGTCCTTCATGAAGCTGTTGCCCATCTCCAAATTGATCGGTGGAAGGAGCTGACTCAGAATTTGCTGGCCAGAGAACCGCTTGTTTGCGCCGGCCTCGGGCACAATCCCTTCGAACCGCTTGTTCCACATCTGCATATTCATGAACTCGCGGCGATTGAAGCTTACCTTGGGTCTCGTCATGCGCCAAGAGCCCACGAGCGAATCCTGAACTACGCCGATGACAGGCTTGGCGTGGCGGGGCGTCACAATCTGGTGCGGAACGGCCGCAATCTCAGAGAGCTCTGTGGATGCCTCTAGACTCTGCGGGATGTGCGCGTTCATCTCATCTCCATCGAAATCGGCGTTGTAGGGGCTCGTTACAGATACGTTCAGACGGAACGTGTTGTAAGGCAGAACCTTCACCTTGTGACCCATCATTGACATGCGGTGGAGTGTGGGCTGGCGGTTAAACAGAATTGTGTCTCCGTCGGCGAGGTGGCGGTTGACCACGTCACCATAGTAGAGCACAATCTCCTTGCTATTCACATGCTTGAGGCTGATCATGCGACCATCTGCGCGAACCAGCGTCTTCGCGCCAGGATACTTCTCTGCGCCATTCTGGATGAGCTTATACATTTGGTCACGATTGTAGGTCGTCACACGCTCGGGCACAGTCAGGTTCATCGCAATCTTCATCGGGACGCCAATCTCGGCGACGGAGATATTAGGGTCAGGAGTGATAACAGAGCGGGCAGAGAACTCCACGCGCTTACCCTGAATATTGTAGCGGATGCGCCCCTCCTTTGAACCGAGACGCTGCTGGATAGACTTCAGAGGACGACCACTGCGCTGGGCGGACGGGGCCACGCCAGGAATCTGGTTGTCAACAAGAGTGGCAATGTGATACTGGAGCACGTTCGTATACTCGTCCACAATGTTCTTCGCCGCATTGTTGTTAATCTTGTCCTGGAGAGTGTTATTCGTGTTCACAATCTCAAAGAGCTTGTGCGTCAAGTCATCCTCAGAGCGCTGGTTATTGTCCTGGATGACGGACGGGCGAACCTGCGGTGGAGGGATCGCCATGACAGTGCAAATCATCCAGTCGGGGCGGCACCAGTAGCGGCTGAGGCCCATAAAGTCAACATCCTCGTCTGTGATGCGGCGGAAGAGGCGGAGCACATACTCCACCTCTAATACCTGGCGCTCCTTCCTGACCTTGTCCGACCTCTCAGGGGCGCCGGCCCCCTCGATGTTGTCCCACTCGGCGACGATGCGCGCAATACCGTCGCGCACATAGCGGTCGGGCTGCCGTGCTCCACATCCGTCCTCTGTCTCCTGGCCGCAGCGACCAATATTGCTCGTGAGATTGAGCATCTGGCGCCATCGCGCCTCGCCGCGCCGCTTGATGAGATTCTGGTGAAGACTCTTATCCACGAGCAGCTTGCTGCAGCGAACACATACGCAGCTAAGAACATTCAGAACGAGAGGGAAGAACTGAATATAATAGACGGGCCGCGCGAGGCGGAAATGGCCGAAATGTCCAGGGCAGTGGTGGTTCGTCTGGCCGCAACTGCGGCACGTCTTTCCATTATCTAGAACGCCCATACGAGGGTCAAAGAGACCGCCGATACGAGGCTCATTTCCATCATATGTTCCTGCATTCGTAATCTCCACGACGGAGCGCCTCTCAATCTCGTCGGGGCTGAAGATACCGAACTGAATACCCACGATAGGCTCAATCTCTGAACTAGGTCTGACTAAACCAGATGGCATCCCTCTTCTGTAATAGTTCGGCTTTTCTAAGTGCTCGCTTTGGCGTCATTCTACTCAATTTTTACATGAGGCATCTAAACAATCGGCATCCACCATCTCGCCGACGAGGTCCGGGAATGATGTAGTCGGTCTCCATCCTAAGACAGTGGCGGCCTTTTCCGCATTTCCAACAAGGGTGTCTACCTCGGCGGGGCGGAAGAAGGCTGGATTGATGGTCACTCTTAGAATATCTCCATCATATCCTTGTTCATCAATACCTGTGCCAGTCCAGCGGATTGTATTTCCAACTGCGGTAAAATAGGCACACTCTATGAATTCGCGAACACTGCGCTGTTCGCCTGTCGCCAGCACGAAGTCGTCGGCTACGGTGTGTTGAAGAATGCGCCACATTCCCTCCACATAGTCGCGCGCATGTCCCCAGTCGCGGCGGGCATCCAGATTGCCGATTTGGAGAGTCTGGGATTTGCCTGCAACAATCTCCGCAATCGCCTTCGTAATCTTGCGGGTAACGAAGTCTTCGCCGCGGCGGGGGCTCTCGTGATTAAACAAGATGCCGTTCGTGGCAAAAATTCCATAACTCTCCCTGTAATTCTTGACGATCCAGAAGGCGTAGAGTTTGGCAACTCCATAGGGGCTGCGCGGATAGAAGGCGGTCGTCTCGGACTGTGGCGTCTCCTGAACCTTGCCGAAAAGTTCGCTCGTGCTCGCCTGGTAAAATCGGATTTTGCTGTGGTCGGGCTGGAGTCTCACCCAGTCAACAATCGCAAGAGGGCCGAGGCCATCCGCCTTCGCCGTGTATTCGGGCATCGCGAACGACTGGTGAACATGGCTCTGTGCCGCCAGATTGTAGATTTCAAAGACGGATGCTGTGGCCTTATGGCTAGCCCAGATAGAGGAGAGGGTTATATGGAGGGCGGACGTGTCCGTAATGTCTCCTATATGGAGAGTCAAGAAGGGATTCGTGAGAACATGCTGAATTCGTGTGAGATTCTGGTGATTTGAGGTGCGCCTCGTCAGTCCGTGGACCCTATATCCCTTTTCTAAGAGAAGTTCAGCGAGATAGGAGCCGTCTTGTCCGGTTATTCCTGTTATAAAGGCTACGCTCATGTCTGCTACGTGTTCTTGTTTCGGAGCTTTATGTTAAACGCGCCGTCTCAAAAACACCGAGGCGCTCATTGGAATTGTCATAGGCATCGTAACAGTATTTGCCCTTTACTGCGGAAAGGTCGAGGTGGCTGGCAAAACAGTACAGGCTGCTCTCTAAGAGGTGAATCTCGGCCGCATTCTCCAGCAATGTCTTGTAATGTAGAAGGGGTCTTCCGACTGCGAGGGCGGCCGCTAAATAGAAGGGGTGACAGTTGTGATAGTGGTTCTTATTTACATCGAGAATAAGGGTTGTTTCTCTACCCTTATTCACATGTTCCCAGATCGGCAGGGTCTTTGTGGAGGACTGCTCGTGAACCACTATATAGGTTGGTGAGACTGCAGAGATAGCTATGTAGAGCTGGACCGCCTCTGGTAGCTCAGGAACATGGAAGTAGCGGTTACGAACACTGCGAACCAGCCCGAAATCATCGTAGAAGCTGTGGGGGAACTCATAGATGGGCGCTGGAACGTGTTGGCCGCATGCATAGACTGTCATGCCCTGGGCCTCGATTACTCGGCGCTTATCGGGAAACGGATAGAGAACATAATCATCGTCAATGACGAAGGGGTGGATTGTGGGATCATCCGCATACATGGCGACAACGTTCGCCTTGTTGCGCTCCTTACATACCACTGCGACCTCATCGTAGGCCGTGGCGAGATAGCGGACGGCGCCGTTCATCCAGAACATGTCGCCGAGGCCGAGATGACTGTAGACGAAGGCACGGCGTTTCACATATCCCTTCTGCTCCTTGAGGCTGGAGGCAGCGGCGTGATTGAGCTTGGACTTCACACGGAAGCGTCGGTCGTTCTCGTCAAGAATCTTCTTACAGATGGCGGCACCCTGCTCTAGCGTTGTGTCCTTTCCGTGGAAGGTGTCCTGGAGCTCCCAGATTTCCAGATTAATCTCTTTGAGGAGCTTGTAGTAATAGGCGTACTTGAGTCTGTAAGGCTTGAGAGTTGTGTCAAGGAGATCATACTCCTTCTGGACATCCTCGCGACGTTGGTCCTGAATCTTCTTGAGCTTGATATCTAAGATTGTGAGTTTATCGAGAGCCTCGCCCAAACTTACAGGAAGACTGATAGTGTCCATTAGTGTGGATTTGTGGGAGACCCTTAGACCTTAAATTTGACGATGTCGGTTGTCCAGGCTTGAGTATAGAAACAAATGTCCTTCACTTACCGTCTTGAGCTTCTGCCTACTGAGGAGGGTGCCCCCTACTACAAGGGCGTGGAGGAGCGGTCTGCTGAGAATGCTGGATTTGACCTCTATGTTGTGAAGGATTACGAGATTGTGCCGCTCGCGGAGGGGCGGCTGCCGACACTCCTTGACCTCGGCACGGCGGCGCGCCTTGTGCGTGTATACGCATCGGGTCAGGAGGAGGAGGTCCACTTCTGGCTGTGCCCTCGCTCATCCATTTACAAGACGGGTATGGTGATGGCAAACTCACAGGGCGTGATTGACAGCTCGTATCGCGGTGGCCTCAAGGCGCCTATCTGGGTTGTCGCGCCGATGGTATTCATTGACGCTTTCAAGGAGGCCGGCTTCAAGGGTTCTCGCTACTTCCAGATTGTGGCGCCTGACATGGGGCACATTTCGCAGGTGCGGATTGTTGATATGCTGCCGGTTACGCAGAGGGGCGTGGGCGGCTTCGGGTCTACTGGTAAGTAGACCCCTGCGACTGCCAAGGAGCTCGGGTCTACTGGTAAGTAATAAGTAGACCCCTGCGACTGCAATTAAATATTCATATAGAATATAATGTCATTTGAAGTGGGTGATTTAATTATTCCTAAACAATACGCAAATAAAATGAACTCCTCAAGGGCAAAAGAACGCGCCCTTAAAGTTGTAAAGGTTGATAATATATTTAAAATAGAAGACTTTGAAACTTATATTAATAATATAGTTTATACGGATGAATTACATAAAATGATGAGGAAGAATGATATATCAAATGAGGATATAATTGAATATCTTAATAAAAACTATATTTGTGTTGAGATAAAACCGAGCAATATTCCGTTTTATGTAAGTAAGCATGAATTTACCAAGTTTACAGGGGACGCATCTGGACTCAAGGGAGGATCCCCCAAAAGAAATACGGCAAAGAAAAATAAGACAGCCCGCCGCACTCGCATCAAGAATTCTCCGCAGGTGCGGCTCAATATGGAGGCGCGAGGATTAACACGAAACCAACTATGGCTGGGTCGCGTAGGTTACGGTCTCTACGGCCAGTTTAGAGGCGATCCTTACAAGACCGGTGTAAGCGGTGGAAGACGTCAGACCAGAAAACGGTAAATTTGAGCCTCTTTTTTACTCAAGGACCATCAGAAATGTCCCTAGAAATTGTTCTCGGACCCATGTTTGCTGGAAAATCATCGTATATTCTCTCTTCATTGAGACGATACGAGGCCATTGGATGGCCTGTTCTCAGTATTACATCCGCGCTTGATACTCGCTATGAGTCCGACGCAATTCACAGCCACAATCACGAGAGGCACTCAGCTGTTTCAACCGATACACTATCACCTCTTCTTCTAACCAACGCGTTCGCCGAGGCCCGTCTACTTGTGATTGAAGAGGCCCAGTTCTTCAAGGACCTTTATAAATTTGTTGAGTATGCGGTGGATACATGTGATAAGGACGTTCTTGTGGTGGGCTTAGATGGAGATTCCGAGCGCCGCCCCTTTGGTCGCATCGCAGAGATTATTCCACTTTGTGATAAAATCACAAAGCTGACTGCTATGTGTAAGAGGTGTGGAAACGGGAATCCCGCCATCTTCACGCATAGAAAGGACTCGGCTACATCCGTTATTAAGGTCGGCACCGACACATATGAGGCGCTCTGTCGTAAGCACTACATAGAACTTAACCAAAGACGCTCTTCTTCTTCTGGTTCCACCAAGGATATGATACATAATTCCAGTCCCCCCGAGCAACTGTAGTGCGCTGACCGTCATTACTCCACTGGAGGGGGCGCAGACGTGATACGTCAGATTTGAACTTCATCATGTAGTTGAAATAGATTTCATATTCAGATGCGCCAGATTTCGTCTTCTCCGTAATAGAATCTAAGAAGACTAGCCAAAAATCCTTCTTGTGGAGGTCTTCCACCTTTGTCATAATTTCAATCACGATTTTCTTGTTAAAAATCATGATGTTTGTAATACCCGATGTAACCGGCTTCCATGCTGTAAATGTGGGGTGAAGACGCTTCATGTGCTCAAAATACGGCTGGTGGGGAGGCCCCATCATCTTATCAAAAAGGAACTTGCCATTGTCTATAAAGCGAGTTTTCTTAAAAAATACAGTATCCGCATCAACAAGAAGAACGTTTTCTGTTATATTGCTGATAAGAAGAGGGGCATAGAACTTGATGAGCTGCTGGATATACCAGCCAGCGCGCTCCTCACTCGTCTTCTCGACAACGTCGGCGCGCTTGAACGGAAACGACTCTTCCTTTAGCACAATACAATTGGAGAGGTCCAATGTATTCTTCTCATGTGCAACTACGAAGACATAGCGCACACCCACAACATGCGTTAAGACGGAATTAATAGACCGCTGAATAATATCATTATCCTTGGGGCCAAATGGGATAACCACATCAAATGAGACTGACATTCTAGGGTGTGTACTGTATTGAAAGGGCCGGGTTTGGGCGCGTTAGACCAACGAACATTTTAAAATGTTCGTTGGACGGCGTTCCGCGAACTTTTCTAAACAAGATTCAAGCGCAAAATGCTGACGGCAGACTTCGCTTAGTGCCGGTTTGAAATGTTCGCGGATCTAAAATTGAAGCTGGCGGATTACACAAGGGATCTTAAAAATGCTGCTCTCCACAAAAAATTACAAGACCTTCCGTATTGAGACGGAGGATGGAGAGGTCATCAAGGAATTTTCAGGAGCTCTAGAGGCTGGAAAGGCACTTCCTGGAGATGTGGTGGAACCGACCGAGACGGGATGTCAGCTTGTTAGTCGGGTCCAGCACCCACCTCTCTCGGGGCTTCTTGAATTCAATACGAAGATTCGCTATGGATTCACGTCTCGCGACGTCCCTCTCTACCTGTTCAGGCCCTATAATGAGGCCTATCCTCCCATGCTCGTAAGCTCCAAGGAAATCACTCGTGAAAATCAGATTGCAGTCGTTCTCTTTGAACACTGGGAGGATCAGACATTCCCTCGCGGAGGTCTAGTGCATAGTATGGGTGCGGCAGGTGATAGGGACGTGGAGAAGACAGCCGTGGCCCTACAACACTCGCCTTGGAGCTGGTCAAAGAAGATGATACCTGACACTCTCGTATATCCACCGAAGGAGGGGCGCCACATTCTTGACAAGCCGACAATTAACATTGACCCGCGTGGATGTCACGATATTGATGATGTTGTCTCTCTCTGGGAAGAGGGGGGAGTCTGGACTCTAGCAATCAGTATTGCTGACGTAGCTGCATTTGCTGCTCTGAATCCTGCGCTCCTCTTTGCCGAGAAGATTGGACAGACACTCTACACGTCGGCTGGGAAGGCTTTGCGGCCTATGTTTCCGCCAAAGTTTTCAGAAGATATCTTCTCCCTTCTTCCTGGTGAAGAGCGGTTTGCGCTGAGTCTGTTTGCAAAGTGGGATGGGACCACACTGCATGACATTCAGTGGAAGGAGTGCATTGTGCGGAACTGGGCCTCTTACACTTATGAGAACTGCAGAGAGAGCACAGAAGTAAATATGGGCGTGCTGCACTCAATTGTTAATTCACTCGGTGAAGAGACCAATGATACTCACAAGTGGGTGGAATATCTCATGCTCTTCTATAATTCGGAGGCGGCTGCGGTTCTCAAGAGGGCGGGAGCGGGTCTTCTCCGCATTCACGAAGAACCAGAGAAGGAGCTCTTGGCCCGCCTCGAAAGTCTCCAACTACCCGCAAAGGAGCTTGCCTACCCTGCGGCGGTCTATGCCACGACGGATGCAGTGGGGGGACACTGGGGTTTGCGGAAGGATGCTTACTGTCACGCGTCATCTCCTATTCGCCGCTATGCTGACGTGCTGAATCAGGAGGTGCTCAAGGCAGTCCTTTGTGGTGGACAAGGGGCAGATATCTCTTACAAGCGCTACGCTCTCGCGCTGAATCGCCTGGATAAGTCGGCGAAGGCATATGAGAGGGATTGTCGGTTTGTGGACTGCATCCTAGGCGCGCCTGGTATCCCTGTTCATGGAGTTGTTGTGGATATTCTAAATGGAAAAACAAACATCTATTGCTACGATTGGAAGCGGATGATTCGGTGTAAGACGAGCACCACGCTGGCGGCAAGCGATCATGTTATGATTGGCTTCTATGCGAATATGACGACTGCATCATGGAAGAATAGGATTGTCTATCGGGTGGAGCGGATTTAGATTCGCAGATACAGACTCTCAGGCACAACAATGCCGCGCACCAACTTCGCAGGCAGCCCCTCCAGCTTCGCCAGAAGCTCCACATTTTGCGTGAAGGTCGCGAGGCTGGTGAATTCCTCCAGTAGATTGGAGGCCTTCATGATGACTCGCATGAAATTGCCCTCATAGAGGCCATAGTCGCTGCAGAGAGTGGATACGTCCTCTCCCTGAATCCAGCGCCAAACAGGTTCAATCCAGAAACTATTGAGTGCCCAGAAGCCAGGAGGGCTCTGGACTCCATGCTTTTTTTCAAGAGGCAGGAAGATATCCAAACACTTGTCCAGCTCGAAGAGGCGCGCGACTACGCTGTCAGGAATCTGAAGCTTCTGGATTGGCGGTCCAGACTCCTTGCCTTCATTCAAGAATGCGCAGAGGAAGCAGACAATTTCCTCTCCAGAGAGGGTGGCGCACATACCCCTATCAAACGCATAGCTCATCAGAAGAGGATTGCCCTCGTTTAACTCCGTCGCCATCGTGCCCAGGTTAGTGAGCTTCAGATCGGCAGGGTCATCAAACCGCTCTAGGAATCCGGCCTCCGCAAGAACATGAAGAAGAGGATAGATTGTCTCCTGGTGATTCTCCAGGGCGGTCACCTCAGCGTCCAAGTCCCGCAACTCCTTCTCTACCTTTTTGAGTTCGTTATACTTGGCCCACTGGATGGCGTAGACTGGGCCCATATGCGTATTTTTCCACTGCTCCATGGCCTGTTGCGCCTTCTTCTTTGCAGCATTCACGGACGTCTTGAGCGTGAACTCCAGCTCCTCACGCGTCTGCATATCCTTAAGAATCTCAGGTGTCAGACCGGATGCGGTGAGCTTATCACTGACCCCGTCGCGCCTCTTCCTGGCGCCCTCTAAGGCCAGCTGATGCTGCTGATACCAATAACTCTGCGTCATCAGACCAATCCAGCTCGTATTCTTGCTGTGGAGCGTCTTCAGGATGAAGTCATAGTGGAAGTTCATACGGGACGTGAATGTTGTCTTGCTACCTGTCATCATCCTTTGGAGTTCGGTGACACTGAGGGGCTCGCGCTCAGGAAGATAGAGGACGAGGCCCTCCTTGTCCTTACCACGCCGACCCGCGCGCCCAGCCATCTGGATATACTCATCTGTGTAGAGCGTGCGCATTCCATTTGACGAATCATCATACTTCTCATAGCCCGTGAAGACGACTGTCTTGGTCGGCATATTAATACCCACTGCGAAGGTCTCCGTTGCGAAGAGGACCTTGACAAGGCCTTTGGCGAAGAGAATCTCAATAATCTCCTTGAGAAGCGGCAGAAGACCACTGTGGTGGAACGCAACGCCGCGCATCAGAAGTTCGCTGATTGTGAAGAACTGCTTGGTCGCATTGTAGACTTCGGGATAGTGGTGGAGGTGGAAGTCAATAATATGCTTGACTGAGGCTGCCTCGGATCCTGAGAGAAGAGAGCCTTGGACCTTATTTGCAAGAGTCTCGCATGATTTGCGCGAGAAACTGAAGAAGAGGGCTGGGAGCAGCTCCTGCTCTGCGAGGGTCGCAATACACTCATTCACCTGGTGAATATAAGAGGCGGTGCGCTTCTCACCCTTGACAACTGGGTCGTCATAGCCACCGCGCCGCCGATTCGCCACGTCCTGCTTATGGTCCTTATAATCGTCGTCCTTTTGTTGCCGATGGCGCAGCCAGTCCGTGTAGGTGGTGGCCTTGAAGTTCTCTTTGTGATCCATAATCGTATAGACGTTCTTTCCACGCAAGATTCCGTGGGTAAGAGGAACAATGCGATACAAGGTGGAAATCAGATGAATCGGCTTCTGTTTGAGTTCGCCGAGCCAGGCAGCGAAGCGCTCGGGTCCATCAATCGTCGCGCTGAGAAGGACGAGGTTGACCGTGGGAGGAAGAAGGATCAGCGTTTCCTCCCAGACACGGCCCCTTTCTTGATTATTAATGTAATGGACCTCGTCAAAGACGACCGCGTCAAGACTATCAAGACTGAGGGCGGCTGAGAGGCCGAGATGGGCCGTGCTCGAGTCCTGCTTGAAGAGGAGATTGCGCAGAATCTCTGTTGTCATGATGACAATGGGTGCGTCAGGTTGGAACTTGATGTCGCCTGTCATAATGCCGACCTTTCCAGGCCACATCTGCTTGAGATCGTGGAATTTCTGGTTGGAGAGGGACTTGATAGGCGTGGTGTAGAAGACGCGACGACCCTTGGAGAGGGTATGTGCAATCTGATACTCGCCGACGAGCGTCTTTCCTGAGCCTGTCTTCGCAGTCACCAGGACATTCTCGTGTTTGTAGATGGCGGAAATGGCGTGCTGCTGGAAGGGATCCAGTGGGAAGGTATAGCTGGTCTGGGGCTGGTCAATGCAGGGAGTCCCAGCATCCACGATATGAAGGTATTTTGATGCCATTATATCTTTGATGCTTACTAAGGGAGCTACGCTCGTGTCAAATTTAACGTCGTAACTTGCGGGTTTGGCGGCGACGGCGAGTCTTGCGCCTTCTTCCACCACTAATTGGTAAGTTCAGTGTCCACTCGCTCACTTTTGCTGTTTCATGCTTAAAAAAATATTTTCCATGTCTCATAGGTTCATCTGGGTTGTTTATCTGTTTTAGTATCCAACCTGGTGGAAGATTTGTAATACCCGCTGCTGCCATAACCTTCTTATATCCTGGAGGAGGGTTCTTTGCACGATAGACAGAATCGGGTGCACCTGAGGCGGCAATCGCGGCGGCGCCGGCGGCGGCTCTGACAGCTGCATTATTTCTAGCACGAGCTGCGGCGATAGCGGCGGCATTAGCGGCACGAGCGGTGGCGATAGCGGCGGCATTCGCGGCACGAGCGGCGGCATTTGCGGCATTCGCGGCAGCGGCTGCATTTGCGGCATTAGCTTCATTAGCGACACGAGCGGCTTCGGCGGCATTCGCCGCAGCAGCGGCAGCAATAGCCTCGTCAACATTCGCTTCATTAGCGGCACGAGCCGCAGCAGCGGCCTCGGCGGCAGCAATAACCTCGTCAACATTCACTTCATTAGCAACAGCGGCATTAGCGGCAGCAGCGGCATTAGCGGCACGAGCGGCATTAGCGGCACGAGCGGCACCAGCGGCATTAGCGGCAGCGGCATTAGCGGCAGCGGCATTAGCGGCAGCGGCATTAGCGGCAGCAGCATTAGCGGCAGCGGCATTAGCGGCACCAGCGGCAGCACGACGAGCGCGAGACGCAATAACAGTCTCTATTACCCTAACCTCATAGTTCTCAACGTCTCTCTTAATAATAGTCATTTCAGATGGCTCTCCCCACACTCTATCAGTCAGTTCATGAATATCTCTAGTAAGTTCATCAATCCTATTTGCACCCTCTGGCATAGCTGTCCCATCCATTATAGCACGGGCGCATCTGATGATAAGAAGCTTTCTCTCATATTGGTTCTGCACGATAGTGTTCTTATTTCTATTACCAAGACTTGCACCAGGTGGTTTTACACCCATTTTATCATAAAGTGAATTTGTTATTCGAGCTTTATCAAATGGAACAAGTTCTGGAGAGTATACTTTAATAATATTGGTTAAGATAAAGTATATATTTAAAAAAGAACTCTGTTGACTTAGTTCACCATATCGTGGATCTACTGTAACATATATTGACACACATCTTCCAGTATAGCTATCAATTTCTGTATTAACTACTGTATAACGAACTCCATCTATAGCTATAACATCATTTACACTATAAGGGCAGTCTGATACATTTCGTTGGTCTAAATAAGCAAGAGGATTAATACAAACACGCTCAGCCGGCTTTTTAACATTGATAAATGCAATATATAATGGATTATCCCTTTTAAATTCATCTAATGTCATCAACACTCCTGGTTGACGTTTTAAAATTCCAGGAGCATGTGCCCCGTTATTTGAATCTATAAATCTATATCTATCGCCTTCTTTACGAAGAGCCACCCAGTGCGCACCTTGTTGTTTATTCACTATAAATCCATATGAATCATCTCTTGAATAGACACTATCTCTTATAATATTTTGGCTTGCTTTAAATCCCAGAACATTTAATCCCGCTGCTAAAACAGTTACATCATAAAATTCGCTAGATGGACACTCTGTTTCTCCAACACCTCTGCTTCTAAGAATAACCCCCATTGTTCTACACAAACCTTGTAATGAAATTGGCAATACATCAGGATTATAGTCACCCTCTTTTTGAAAATATCTGCCACCAAGTAAATTATTTAGAGCATGGCGACCACATCCTAAACTTTCTTGTGATTCGTAAAATCTAGTATTTATAACATGTGGGTGTACTATCGCACCACATAGATTTATAACAGGACCTTGCGCAGCAATGAATGCTGCACCTTCATTTGCTCCTGCTGCCGCCGACATTCTACATTAAGGGTAAGACTTTATAAAAAAGGACAGCTCTCACTCTCCCAGACCACATGTACATGCGCCCAGTTATCCTCTGCAAGCATGCGTTGGAGCCCCTCCAAGCGGCGTGTAAGAGGGTCGCCGCCGCTTTTTGGCGATACATGCTTCCAATGCCACTCAAACTGGAGACATTCTACCTGCCCCGTGAACCCTTCCACATGGCACGCACGCCGCCATGTGGCGGCCCCTCTATTTGTAGAAACAGCAGTTGTTCGCTTAGCTCCTCCGGACAGTTCCCCATTATGCTGACGCAAGCGTCGATCCAGATTCACAGTCGCCCCGATATATGTTTTGTAGGGTGCCGCGCAAGTAACAAGCAAATAAGAGGCCCACATAGTTCTTTTCTCTGACGCTCTTTTAGATGGAGCCCGCAGCCAAAGCACTTCCAAATATTTCGGAGTTCAAAGATCTTACACACATTCCGTATTTCCTCGCAGGCATTCTGCTCATTGACGTTATTGCACTCTTTCTGACGCGCTATTTTCCCAAGAACGTAGGCGGGGAAAGTTTGAATGACTGGTATGACAATTTCGGTCTGGAGGGCGTGATCGCCGACGTATTTGTCATTCTGCTTGTCTTCTTAATTGCCCAGTATATCTACAGTGCTTATATTGGACCCTCCTACGGCTGGAATCCTCTTCTCTTCGTGGCTCTGCTTGTCGGTGTTCAGGTAGTCCACGATGTCGCCTTTTACCAGGGCGTGATAAAGCAGGTGCCTCTTGGCATGAATAGCATGATAGACACCTATAAGAAGTATGCGGCTGAGAATGGTGGTTTTGTTATATTGGGTGACGCGGGTCTCATGATTGGCTCAGCTGGAGCGATTTTCGCGTTGGAGACTGCCCCTCCGTTCGTGGCTGCGGCGGTCGCATGCTTGACTGTTTACACACTGCCTTACATTTTGAATACGAAGATGCAGGGTGGCTACCGCTATGTGCCTGCCGCACCGACAAAGGCGGCGCCCAAGGAAGATGTGCAAGAGAAGAAGGCTGTTACGCAGACTCGGCCGAAGGAGAAGATACACTGGGAGATGCTGAAGCCGCAAGTGCAGTCGTCTGGGCCCGATCAGATGGAGAAGAAGGTGCCTTGGATGGGGAACCAGGAAGTGGGAAGCATGGACTCCAAGCAGATGTTCAGCCCTTTCTCGCTACTTTAAACACTGCAAATATATACTATAAATGTGGTCAACTACAGAATCTGTAATTGCGCATGTTGAGAGGGCTCTTGCGAGCGTGGATGAACTAAAAAGCAAGCTGCCTGCATCCGTCTTCAAGATTGAAGGTATGACAGGCATCAAGACACGGGCCTTTTATAATGCACTCTGTGATGTTCCAGAGGAGACGAACTATTTTGAAATTGGCGCGTGGGGCGGTTCATCCACGGCAAGTGCTCTCTGTGGAAATATGAAGATAACCCCCTATATTGTAGACAATTGGTCGGAGTTTGCCGGCTCCTATGAGGTTTTTCACAAGAATGTGTCCGAGCATTTTGATTTTTCTAGAGTGAATCTCTTTCAGGTTGATTATAAGACAATGGATTTATCTACAATTCCGCCTATACAAATCTATCTTTATGACGGACCTCATGAGCGGTCAGATCATGTTCTGGCCTTTTTAAAATATTGTAGAATTTTGGCGCCTATTTCAATTGTCTTGGTTGATGACTGGAACTGGGAGTGTGTGCAAGAGGGGACTCGCGAGGCATTGGCCGAGATTCCGTTCGATGTTGTGTATGAGAAGTGTATTTACACCGACTATGAGAAGGAACGCGCCACCGACTACTGGAACGGTATTGGCATTTTTGTGCTGCGGCGGCAGTTTTAACGTTTACCCTAAACAGCATGAGTGAGATTGAGCCAAGGAGAGGAACGAGCGCATTTTTTACATTTGGTCGTTTTCAACCGCCTACCACCGGTCACCAGATCCTGATTGAATCCGTTGCGGCGGCTGCCGACGCCGCTGGAGCCGATGCGTATATCTTCGTAACAAGCTCAACGAACAATTTAGAAGCGAAGGCCGTGAAAAATATGATGAAGAGTGGCGAGTTCAAGTCTCTCAAAGAGAATGAGAATCCTCTGACGGTTGATACGAAAGTTTTCTATCTTAAGAAGATGTATCCCGCTCTCGCAGAAGATGTGACTTTCATTAATACAACAGAGTATGAGTGTAAACAACTATTCCAGGTTCTTGAGCGCCTGCGTAGCGCCGGCTACGAGTCTATTACGATGATGGCCGGTGGTGATCGTGTTCCTACTTTTGCGAAGATGTTTGAGAAGGCCGAGATTGATGTGGGTGTCATATCGGCCGGTGAGCGGGGCACGATGTCTGGGACCAAAATGCGCATGGCGGCAGTACGGGGCGATTTTGATACATTCAGGGATGGCGTGATGATTGGCGAGATGACGGAGGCTGATGCTAGGGATTTGATGGGTTTGGTGCGCGTTGGTTTAGGATTCCCTGCTGCTTTTGAAGGGGGCAGACGTAAGATGCGTATTCGGGCTGCAACGCGGCGGCGGTATCGTCTGCGGGAGAATGAGCGATTTTAGTGATTACGAACAAAGTTAATCTTCTGTACGAGCTGTCTTAATTCCTCTTCAGTTTCTTCAAAAGACTTTGTAAGTACCTTTTCGAAGAGGGTTTTTGTATATGTATCAAAGGCATCTCGGGTCCAATTTGTTGTTTCAAGTGTTTTCTGAATAAATGGTGAATAAGTACCAGAACGAACTGCTTTATAGATTGTTTTTGCTCGCCACTGTTTATTTTCTTTTTGTTCTGTTACTACCTCTGTTTTTGCTCCACCCATTTTAAATCCATGCCGTGGAATTTGAGACCATTCTGGCGGATACTTACATTGTGAAATTTGAGTCATTTTTTGAAGAAACTCTTCTTTTGTAAAGAATGCTTTCATCATATTACAACTCGAGCAACATGGCATAATATTATCATATGTATATTCTCGCTTAGTATTATCTCTGCGGTCTAGTCCGTTTCCTACAGTACATTTATAACCACAAAGATAACAAGGTCTATATATAATATCATCATACTGTTCTTTTGTTAGATTGAAAGGTATTCCCCGCTTTTCTTCTGTTTGGCGTTTTAGATATCCATAAGGAACTGGAGATCTGTGAATATATTCGCTCCAAACTTTGTAAAACTCATCTATGTCAGACTTTTCTGTAATAAGTTTGGCTTTTTCAATAAAGAACACAGGATGGAAGATATGTTTCATACGATTACATACTTTACAAGCCGATACACAATTTTCGTTCGAATATCCCTTAGCATTATCAATACGGTCAATACCATTAATTTCATTTTCATCTAAATATTTGCAGTAAAAGCACTCCTTTTGTATAAGATTTAAAAAGTCATCTTTTGTAAGAGTATTTTCCTTTTCACGACGTTCAACCGATTTCTTCTTAAAAGATTCCCAGTGTATATCGAGATTCCGTTTGGCTTCGGCCTGATAATTGCGCACACGACCTTTGCGTTTTTCATCAGACTTCTTCTGAATTTCACGACACGAAGGACATAGTTTGCTCGGTTTTCCATGAGCTGTAGTATAGCTTTCATAAGACTTTGAGCAATGAGAGCATTGTAAATATGGGGTAGACATTCTACCTGTTATTCACAATTAATTGATTAGACTTCCTCCCAGCCGGAGAATCTTAAAATCAATTTTAACAACCAAACACTTTGTGTGTTTAGTTGGAGTAGGCGAGCATGCCTTCCGTTTGTGTGCTTTTACACTCAAACCCTACCAGCTCTCCTTCACACCTCAATAACAAAAGATGTAAATTCCTCTGGTAGACCACATTTCTGTGTGGACGGACTCTATCTTATGCTAAGCCACCTGCGTGACAAAGCCCACTGACATTGAGTCTCTGAACTGCATCCATAGTCTTACGACCTTAGGACTTGGCTGCGGATCATCCCTATTCATAACCTTCTAACCATACCCACGAGTTTCCCCTTGGTGCTACTGGGTAGGTCTTTCGACCCCAGAGCGGTAGTTATGACTTCACAGGAGTTTCCCGCAATTTGACAGTGTTGCCCCATCTTATATCTCACCACATAAGATGTGTTATTGGACTAGCATTTCCTTTTAAGAAACACTCTTAGCAGCCAAAGATTATAGCTTTAATTACTATAACTTAAACCACCCATTCCACTCATCACGCGAAGAACGTTGTAGTTCGTCGCGTAGATGTAGACAGTCGAGGACGTCGTGGTGCCAACCGAGTTGTTGGACACCGTGAGGAGCAGCGTGGTGTTATCAATGCGCGATAAGTTGCACGTGCCGCTGGGCTGGTGCTGCTCGGGCTGGAGGGCGAACGAGTAGACGTTGATGCCGACCGCCGGCACGTTGGTGTGGTGCTGGAACGGCTGGACCTCGTTGAAGTAGCGTCCCTCGCGAACCTGGAAGCGGTCGTGGCCGTTGAGCTGGAGCAGGGCCGTGATGCACGGGTTCTTGCCCGCCATGCCCTCAAAGCGCGTGACGGAGTAGCCAGACTCCAGCACGGACCGGTCCCACCAGTCGCTGAAGTTGAACGGCTGCTGGCCCTTCCACGGGTTGATGATGCTGTCGTCGCAGCTGACATACGAGTCGCGCTGGACAACCCACACGAGCTCCTTGCACGGGTGGTTGAAGTTCAGCTTGAGCTTGTTGGAGGAGCTCGTGATGGACTCGCCGCCCGTGAACTGGAGGGTCTCGATGAGGTACTCGTGGGAGACCTGGGCGAACTTGCGGCGCTCGTCCGTGTCGAGGTAGATGTAGTCCACGTAGAGCGAGGCGGCCGTCAGGTTGGCGGCGTTGACGCGGTCGCGGATCGTGTGGAGGTTGCTCGTGATCTGCGGGGTGACCTCGTAGCACAGGTTGCGGAGGTCGTTGAACTCCAGGTTGATGCGCACCTCGTGGTACTGGAGCGCGATGAGCGGGAGCGCCAGGCCAGGGTTGCGGCAGAACCAGAACTGCAGCGGGATGTAGAGCGTGTACTCAGGCGCGCAGTTGAGGACCTCAGGGGACGAGTTCGGCTCGCCGCCCGCGCAGTCATTGTCGCACGGCTCACCGCCCTGGACGAGGAGGTTCGTCAGCTGCGGCACGTTGCCAACCATCTTGGCATAGCCGCCCTGCTTGCCCGGCTCCTGCGTGAGCTCATTCCAGATGTGCAGCCACTGTCCGTAGTGCTTGTCGATGCGCTGGCCGCCGATCTCGAGCTCGACGCTCTTGACGAGGTTGTGACCAACCCAGTTGAGCCAGCGGAACTGGGCGCCAGAGCCGTCCGACGTCTGGAGGGAGACAGACGGGAGCGTGGCCTGGAGGTAGATGCGGTGGATCAGGTCACCGTTGCGCTGGATCGTGCACGTCACACGCTTGCCGAAGCCAGGCGAGCCGTTGAACGGGTTCTCGATGGACTCCATGGCGAAGTTGGTGTGGCGGCGGTAGACGACCTTAAAGAAGGTAATCTGGGGGTTGCCCGTGAGGTAAACGTCCTGGGCACCGTAAGCGACGAGCTGCATCAAGCCACCTCCAGTCATTTGATTCTATAACCCTTAGAAAGAAAAAATTCCAGCAAAGTGCCGGAATGGCGGAAAAAGGAAACTTTTCACGGCCAGCTGCGTTCCGACTTTCAAGCCGTGGTCGGTCTAAACGGAACAGCGCAAAACCTATAAGATTCATAGACAATGTCAACAGGTGATGCGTTTTTTAAGATACGTCCCACGAAGCGGAGTAATCCAGAGGCGAGAACGACCCTGGATACCGTCCACCAAGTCCAGCTCGGTGCTATGATTGACCGTGAGAAGCAGGTTGGCGAGCTGGAAGAGAATCTTAACACGCTGGAAACCAGTCTCTCGGCAGTGACCGATGACGTCCAGTATGAAGTCGTAGAGCAGCAAATCAAGGTCCTCCAGAAGGAGATTCAGAAGCGGCGCGGCGGCAACGAGGTCTATGACTATTTTCTGAACGCCGGTGAACTTTTGTATCAGTATTACGATGTCCAAGAGAGAATTAATAATGGTGCGGAGGGTGTTCTCAAGAGTTCAACCTACCGAGTAAAACCGGGCGACATTCTGAGTTCTCTTCAGTCGGCCGGCGACCCTGTTCTTCCTAACCAGCCAGTTGGAGAGCGCCTCCGCCGCGATAAAATCCTGGAGACCTATCTCCAGAAGGTGGATCCTGAACACGCGCGCGGCGGCTCGGAGGTGCTCAATGACCCCTATGGAGAATGTGAGGATTGCCAGACCGAGATGATCTTCAGCCAGAATGAGGCGTTGTTTACCTGCCCCAAATGCGGATATCAGGAGTTCGTCCTGATTGACTCAGACAAGCCGAGCTACAAGGACCCGCCGCGCGAAGTCTCCTATTATGCATACAAGCGCATCAACCATTTCAACGAGTGGCTTGCGCAATTCCAGGCAAAGGAGAGCACTGAGATTCCTTCCACAGTCTATGACGAAATTGTGGAAGAGCTCAAGAAGGAGCGTATATCAGATTATAGCAGTCTGAAGCCTAGCAAGATTAAGGAAATCCTGCGGAAGCTGCATTACAATAAGTATTATGAGCACGTGCCACATATCCTGAACCGGCTCAATGGAGAAAATGCACCCGTCATGTCGCGTGAAATCGAAGAGAAGTTGCGCTTCATGTTCAAGGAGATTCAGCCGTCTTTCCAGGCCCATTGCCCCAAGGGTCGCAGCAACTTCCTCTCGTATTCCTATGTTCTCTATAAATTCTGCGAGCTTTTAGAGCTGGATGAGTATTTACCCTGCTTTCCTTTACTGAAAAATAGGGACAAACTGTATGTCCAGGATAAGATTTGGAAGCTGATTTGCCAGGATTTGGCGTGGCAGTATATTCGGTCAATCTAAATTGATGCATTTGCGCCCTTTATAATGTTGGGTGAAACCGTATTAGGATTCAGAGGTTGCGTATCTTCTGTAGCCTCGGGCTCAACAAGAGGAATTCCATCAAGCGCCGCCTCAATCCTCTTCATGGCTTCCTTGATACGCATCATCTGCCTCTCACAGTCCTCATACTTTCCACAGTAGAGAATCTGCGTCTTCTGAGTGTGATAATAAAGACAGAGGCGCGGTGATCCAAAACACGTAGTTGTCATACTTACATTTGCGAGACTGGGAACATGAATCACAGTCTCGGAAATCCGAAGGAAACGGGACATTTATCTATGCGTTTGGATGAAAAAAAACCAACTTCAAATTTAAACCTTCTTTGGCAGAGACTTCTTGACCATCGCGCGCACGTCGTCCGAAATAGACGCGACAACAGAGGCTGCAATACCCCTCTCAAGGTTTTGGAAACCCTCAACAGGTGTAATCTTGTTCGCAGTCAGCTCGGCGCGAACAAGAGCCTTGATATCATTTGCAAGACGCCCCTTCACGATGTCAACAACCTTGTCTTCATTTGCGCAAGTGGAAGCACCTGAGGCGGTCATCACTGGCATGTCAGTGTTTAGCTGACCCGTCTTGAAATTCGGGTCGGCCGCATTGAACTTGGGCTGGGTAGAGGCTGTGCACTTATCAGCATTAACCGCATAGTTTTTATCTGAGCATGCCTTTCCAAGAGGTAGACCGAAGCGGTCGGACATTACGCATTTACCAATGTCAGTGCACCAACCACACTTGTTGTTATCTACACACGTGCCGCATGCGGTAAGCTCGGCACAGGAGAGGCACTTCCCTGTCTTCTTATCCCAGTTGCAGTCTGCCGTATTGTCACAGGCCTTATCAACCTTGATAGCCGTGCATACGTTCGTATCCTGAAAACCCTCTAGGCGCAGACCGCCATTTATGGCGATGAGGCAAGCAAAGAGGAGGAGAGCTATTCCTAGAAGAATCGGGCCAACCATTCTATTAAGAATGTATGATTCTTATTAGAATTATCTCCGTTTATTGAGCTTGCGCGTCTTTCTTTGTTTTTTCTTTCCTCCTTCTACTATTTTTGTAAATACAATGAATGAACCGAGCTTATATTTTAATGGCCATGTACCCTTCTTTATTGCGTCAGTCTTCCTTGTCAATCTTCCATTATTATTCCAAACCCAAATATCATTATCTTTTATAACATCCTCTCGTTCTTGGTATGCAACAATAGGAAATGATATTTGAGCATCATTCTCTTTAAAAAAAGAAATTTCCCATTTTCCTATACCGTGTATACTATTAATTAGGTCTTGAACTTTCAAAATTGTCTTTCCGCTTTTACCGGAAGCTCTTGGAAAAATTACCTTTCCCCCATTCTCAAGAACCCGATAGGAACCTGATAAAATGTGGAGAAGTGTATCAAGGCTATATGACCATTCCTCATCCTCTGAATTCTTGTTGAACTCAATAACTCGATATACAGGACAGAAAGCCGCATACACATAAAGTTTAGAATTGGATTCTATCTTATCCCATGTGCTCTCTTTGCACTCAGGATCTACATATTGAACCTCGGATCCCAGAGGGTGAGTCATATCACCATTGATGATATGATATAATTGTTTATGTTTTTTACAGTGACATACGACTACTAGGTCACGATCGTCCATCTATTTACCGTTGGTGATTTAATAGAGGCCAGAACCTGTCATTCTTATAAGATCTCGATTGACAACTTGGGGGTAGATATATTTGAAATAATATGCATCTTCTTCTGTCGGAACATGACTTGTTCGTAACTGGACCATCGTTCCAGGTGAGGTTGCGCCGAAGAATCCTTCTGTGGTCCGGGTAAGCACAAGCGCAATAAATAAGAGGATGAGCGCAACTATGATTATCTTCATCTGGATTTTATAGATATATTATTACATATCTATAAAAAACACATTGAGAATTTATATGTTAGTGGACTAAATTAAGAAATAATATACCGCACCGCACCGCTTACGCCTACATCTACGCACGCACTGATGCGCCTAAGCACGCATCGGGAATCCAACGAGGTTGGCGCCGATACCGAAGCCAGCGCCCTGGCGAGCCGTAACACCGATGGACGGGCTGACCACATCGAGGATGGCGAAGACCGCCGCGGCGACAACCGCGAGCGTCAGGATCTCCTCCACCGGCAGGGACTTCTTCGGGACGAAGATGGCGGCGATGGCCACGAACAGACCCTCGATTAAGTACTTAATGGCACGGTTAACAATCTCCGTAGTGAAGTCCATTTAACTCTATATTATTGAAAAAGATTTTTTGTCCGCGATTGGCTTAGGTCCGCGATTGGCTAGGATGCATCGCTTAGCTCCGCGTCACCGGTCTAAATAGAAACTAACTAGACGTATGTAGATGTCAAACACCCAGCGTGAGGATTTTCTGGATGAGGACGTGGAGATTCCGGGGCAGAAGGTTGTTCTCCTCAGCTTTCTGAGCCCGGAGAAGGTGTTGGCGAAGAAGGACCTATTCTTCTTTGACACCTTCCTCCAGCAGTATGAGTTTAAGTTGAGGGTGCGCGGCCTCGAGGGCTACCTCGCCACCACGATTCGCAGCATCAACAACAAGCTGGATGCGCAGGCGGTGGAGTTTGATAAGCAGGACCTCAGCGGCTGCGCTGACCTCTGTCGTAACAGCCGGGTTCGGGTTGACACGGTCATGGACGGCCTCCAGACATTCATCAAGGAGAATGAGAAGGACATGAAGGACTCCAAGCTCAAGGAGGCATATGATGATTTTGTCTATGCCAACAAGACAAAGCTGGAGCAGCAGTTCTCGGAGAAGAATGAGTTCCGCACAAATGTTCGGGGACTGAAGGTTCGTGGCGTCTATGCTAGCAAGACAGAGGCGGAGGCCCGCTCCAAGAAGCTCCAGCGCAACGACCAGATCCACAACATCTTCCTCGGAGAGATTGGCAAGTGGTTGCCGTGGGATCCGGAGCCGACGGATGTCGGTGAGCAGGAGTATGCGGAGGAGCAGCTCAATACGCTCATGAAGAAGTATAAGGATAACGAGGAGGCCCGCGAGATGTTCATGCGCGAGAACCGCAATAAGATGCGCAGTGGACCGTCGACCACGGTGACCCGTGATGCCGATGCCGACACTGGATCTAGTAATGCTGCTTCCTCTTCTTCTGCCTCTTTTAATGCGATGTTCGATGGCCCCGCCGACCTGGCCATGCAGCGCAAGATGGAGACACAGAATAAGCAGTAAATAACGTTGATTTATAATCAAACATATTTATCTATTTGGGGAGGAGTCCCGCATTTGCGGACTTCATGATCAGAATCCCGCATTTGCGGACTTGACGAGCGCCGCATTTGCGGACTTCATGCTTTTGTTAACAAAATATGAAATACCTAACCATATAGCTATGATGATTAATGCCGGAATCAATAAATATTTAAGAAATATGTCAACAAGAAAAGTTTGAAAAGGCGAGAAGCCTTCAACAGCGTGACTATCATAGTTGTTCGCAAAACCATTCGTATTTGATACAGAACCCGCAACTAGCACCAGAACAATAACGACTGAAAGAAATACGTAGACGAGATTTTTCTTAGTCAGATGAAACATTATATTATGTCTTTATATTATAAATAATGTTGATTCATAATCAAACATATTTACCGTAAAACTCTAATGTCCAACGACGTTACACGCGAATATTGCCATTTACGCGAACAGGCGGTGCGGACTGGTATACACGAGTCACTAATTGACCCCCCAGAGCCAGCACCCCCCAGATAGCGAGTATTGCCGCACATACTCCCAGAAATATCATTATCTGTCTCGGGCTAAAAGCCGAGCCAGCAGCAGCTGTGTTGCTGACGAATGACTCAATGCCCTTGTTATAGTAGTTATTCGTGTAACCAGGGTTGATCGGGCGGCACACGCCTTCCTGGCAGAACTCGCCCTCATTGCACTTCACGCCGTAGCAAGACATGTTCGTGAATCCGTCGTAGAGGGCGGCGGGGAAAACCGCGCGAACTACAGCGATCAAGGCGAGAACAATGAGAAACGAGACAAATACTCCAAGCAGAGTCTTGTTATTCAGACGGGCCATTCTACAGGTGAGACTAGAAATTAAGGGAGCTCGGAGAACTCCCTTAATTTCTAGTTCCGTCACCATATTAGTCGTAGGACATTAATTCTAAGGAAGCAGTGGCTTCCTTAGAATTAAGTCACGACGTTATCAGACTCTACATTTTCACGAGGCGGCTCCTCCTCCTCCTTGGGAAAGCAAATACCCTTCTCACCAGTCTCGTCCGCGTGGCAATTCGCATCCTTTCCACATGCATTTTCTAACTGCGGGTCGCACGGCTCTCCCATATCGGAAAAGGGGCTCTTTTTACCCGTATACCAGCGATACGCAAAATACAGGGCCACCACAAGAAGAACAGCGCCAAGTCCAGCAAATACATTGAGATTCATCCACGACGGCGCAAAGTTCTTAAGAAAATCCATACTATCTTAGGCCACCAGAATATACGATGTTTTTAACCGCTTCAGAGTTACACAACCGGGAGACCCGTATCCACAGGAAGACGCCTGGGGTTAACCGACTTACAATATCCGTTCACACACTGAAGAGGGAAGTCGCAGGGCGCCATATCAACACCGCACTGGGCATTGGCAGACCCCTCAAAAGGCTCAATATATTGAGAAATGCGTATATATCTGTCGGCAATAAGAAGCGCAATGGCGAGGGCAGCTATGAATAATAAGCAAGAAATAGCACCGGACTTGTCCATCTATTATATCTTCTTAACTTGAATCGCCGGCCCTTTCAGACGTGTGGCAGAACGGGGGTCATATTCATTCCCCTCCTTCTCCTTCATATGTGCTGCCGAATGTGCCCAGAACTCAGGGGCCCCAATGCGGAAATCGCCGTGCATCTCCGCCTTATACCAGAAGATAATGTCCTCCAACTTATTGCTCTGTGTCGTATTATCCAAGACGAGGCACTCGTAGTTTGTTGTGCACTGGTCCATGATCTGGCAGAAGAACTCAAACGACGGAAAGGCAGAGCCATAGTTGTCAAAGATGCGCTTGCGGTTGCTCAGATAGGGTTCGCGCAGAATGAACACGTAGTCCACGTTGGTTCTCAGAGCCGGCTGGATACCCAGCGGATACTGCATGGTAATTAAGAAGAAGACCTTGAGCCAGCGACCGTTCATGAAGAGGTAGCGGATGTTCTTGTCGTGAGTCCAGCTGTCATCATACATACAGTCGTCCAGAATCATAAGGGAGCGGGGGTCGTAGCGCGACTTCATCTGGCCCGCTGCCTGTTCCGCCATAATCTTCGCCATAATCATCTTCTGCCGCTTGACGAAGTTGGCGAGAATGAGGGGGCTATACTCGCCGTGAATGAAGAGCGGGGGGATCATCTTGGAGTAGAACGAGTTGGACTCCTCCGTTCCCGAGATGACTGTTCCAAGAGGCATGTCTTGGTGGTGAAAAAGGAGGTCACGCACAAGCGTGGATTTTCCAGTGCGCCGTCGGCCGATAAAAACACATACGGCGTCCTGTTGGATTTTGCGCATATCAAACTTACGTAGACTCACGTCCATAGGCGAACTCATTGCTTCTATGTATCCTCTAAAAAATATGCGCTTTTACACGACGCATGTATTCTTGATGAGGAAAAGATGGAAAAACTCCGGGGGATGAACCTTCCAATGCCCAGATTTCTTCAAGAGGATATTCCTGAGGGCGTCAAAGGTATTTACGGCTACAGAAACCTGCAGACCTTCTTCCCCACACTGTCCAAAGTGTTCCGTGTGAACAAATACCAGGCGGCCAAGGTTGCTTATGACCTCCCCTCTGCCCTTGCGGCCGTTGATTGCTCAGGTGGCCAGGGGTTTTGCGCGGTAACCCTTAAGAAGAAGGATGGAACTCAGACGAGCGAGCGTGTCTTCCTGAAGGTGACCCACCTACTTGACCCGGTCCGCTGGATGCAGGGGCGCTATTCCCTTCCACAGGAGGCCGGCCTTCCTGGACACTCGAAGACGTGGACGTCGGCCTGGCACAAGCTACAGGATCCCTGGAATCAGGCATATGTTGAGGCGCTGGCCACCTATGCTCTGAGCGGCCTTCGCACATCAGGCACCTCTCCTCATTTTAATAACTTTTATGGAGCATATTGTGCACGCGCCGATACGTATCGTTACAATATCAACGATGATTACGAGAGTTTTAGAAATGCACGGTGGTTCTGGAATGGAAAGGATCGTGGCCTCTATACGCTGAGCGTTTTGAATGGTTTGGCGCCGGACATGCCAGCGCCTGAGAGCGTGCTCGCCGATATTCTCACCAAGCCTGAATTGTCCGATACAGAGAGCGAGGAGGTATTGGAGTCAATAGATATGAATGCCGATGTGGATGAGGATGCCAGCTTGGAATCTGCATCCATGGATAGCAAGAGTTTTGAGGAGGATGAGGATGAGGATGAGGATGAGGATGACGATAAAGATGAATCTTCCGACTCTGAGCAGTTTATTGTATATGCCAACATCTCTGACTTTCCAGTCATGTTAATCTTCACCGAATCAAATGAAAACACGATGGATTCCCTCTTGGATGCGAAGAAGCACACGATTAGTCCTGGAACGGCGGAGTGGGAGACCATGTGGTCTGCGTGGATTTTCCAGGTGATTGCTGCGCTGTGCGCCATGCAGAAGGTGTTCGGTATGACGCACAATGATCTGCACACGAATAATATTGTGTGGAGTCCCACGGATCAACCGTTCCTCTTCTACAAGACGTCAGATGGGTCAGTCTGGAAAGTGCCTACGTATGGAAAAATCTTCCGCCTGATTGATTTCGGGCGGAGCATTTTCTCCGTGAATAAGCACGTGATTGTGAGCGACGATTTCCGCCCTGGTAACGACGCAGATGGCCAGTATTCCTTCAAGCCGCTCTCGCCAAATTCGCATGAAGTTGTTGAGCCGAATCCTTCGTTTGATTTATCTCGCCTGGCGGTGAGTGTATTCGAATCTCTTTTTCCAGAGAAGCCGGCGGAGTCCGATAGCCAGACAATTCTGAGTGAAGAGGATGGGTTGGTTGTGCGCGAGACGGTTTCGCCTCTTTATAACTGTCTCTGGTCATGGATGGTAGATGACGATGACAAGAATATTTTGCAGGAGCCTGATGGTTCAGAGCGGTTTCCCGACTTTGACTTATACAAGCACATTGCGGCGAAAGTTCACAGCGCAGAGCCTGTTGCGCAGATAAATAAGATGCCTTTTTCTCAGTTTAAGACACTAGAGGGGTGTGTAGGTGAGAAGGTGTATTCACTCTTTATCTAAAGAAGAGTTTCGTATTAGTATAGATGTCATATACAGAGTTAGCGGTTGATATTGGATTAGCAGTCGCTACAGCTGGTGGTATTTTAGTGTGTTGTATTTGTGGATTTGTTGGTATTGCATGCACAGTTCAGAGGAATAGGGTGAGACCTCGTGAGGATAGCACTGAGGGGCTTGTTTAGAATCCTGGAACCCCCACCTGAATCTCCATATCATTCGTTGCAGCGGTGGCGACTGTCTCGGCGGCACCGCCCACCATCGTCGCTACACTTGAGAGGGACGGGAGAAAGGATGCGATTTGCTGGATGGAGTCGGGAAGAAGCTGGATGAGCATAAGGACGAGCACAGAACCGATTATAAAGTCACGCATTATTGATTTTATAGTGGGTTTCTTATTCTCCATATAAAAGGTGCTGGCGGCACCGACGCCTGCGATTGTTACGCCTCCGATTGCGATACCCGCGGCAAGCATAGTGGAGGACATGTTCTGAGGCTCTTAAGGAAAAAAACAGGAGGTTCTTTCCCGCTTAGTTTAGTTCTTCATAGTCGCCATCCAGCCCAGTCGGCGGCGCATCTACAAACTGGAGAGTGTCCTCATCATAATTATTCTCAATTGTATTGATCTCGCTCATTATATTTTGCTCGGGATCACTGTGATGAAATACACTGTCTATATTTGTGAAACGGACACTGGGTTCGGTGTCGACCACAATCATCTGAACCGGGGCAGGAGCTGGTGCAGGGACCTCTACAGGAGCAGGAGCAGGTGCGGGGACCTCTACAGTTGCAGGCACCTCTTCAGGAGCTGGTGCAGGGATCTCTACAGGAGCCACCACAGGAGCCACCACAGGAGCCACCACAGGTTCAGGAAGAGGAGCAGGAGCAGGAGCAGGAACAGGAGCAGGAGCAGGAGCAGGAGCAACAGTATTCGCGCTGAGATCTGTCACGGGAACGGGAACGGGTGCCGGAGCTACAGGAATAACGGGCTCACTCTCCTCTTCCTCCTCCCCATCATCATGGAGATACTCCCGTAGAATGCTCTTTACAGGAAGCATTGTGCGAATAGACTGAAGAATACCCTCGCCCAATAATCCCTCGACTAAATTGAGATTCTTCTGGCGCTCAACAGGTGTGCCCGTAGGGGTAAATAAATAGACGTTTGACCAGATAAGACGGGCACAATCCCCAAGAGTTCGGTGAAGAAAATGGTCCAGCTTAGGAATAGAAATCTGCAACTTCTTGTTCTTTGTGGTGAGACGAATTGCCGAAAGCACCTTTGTGTGTGCAATAAACACGGCAGTCAGGAGCTCCTCCAGATAATCACACTTCGCAAGGGTCTGGATGGTGGTTGTCTCTCTGCGCACCTTATCCACATTCCAGTCGGGCACATCCTTGAGAAGATTCTGGAAGTTCCAAAGAAGCTTCTTAGCATCCGTATCCTTCTCCTTTGCCTCATCCACCATCTGAAGAAAGTAGCCCAGCAGGGCAGGAACTAGAAACTGGCAAAGCTGACGAGTATACTCGCCCTTCGCCTCGGCATACACGCCCACATTTTCACCAGTTGATTCCATCTCTTTTTTGAGATGGGTTCGTTTGAAGAGGAATTTCACGCATTCTGAATAAAGAAGCTCGCGAGCTTCCTTAATTTTTAGTCACGACGGTAACGGAATGTCTACGTTTTCTCGTCTTCCGAATATCATCATAAAAAACAGTTCCAACAGGTAAAAGTCCCTCTTTTGAGAAGTCTTTGCTATATTTCTTGAGCGCCTGAGCTATGGAAAGTGTTCGCTTAGGGATACGAACAATGTATCGTCCATCTTCCCGCTTGGCAATAACCCATCTCCATACATATTGTGTTGTATTTGGCAACTTTACATATAAAAACTTACCAACATGTCGGTCTTTCGGCATGATATCTATAATAAGGAAACATTCTGAGCATGTAAGAAGTAAGCGAGCTGTGCCCAAGGAGATGCGCCGCCCCCTATTGCTGTAATACACCGCTGAAGAATCTTGTTCTCCCAGCCATACTTTTTGAAACAGTGATCAAATATCTCAAATGGATCAATACCATCTTGGCGCATCTTTGGAATGTCGCTCCACGTAGGATTCTCAGGTGGTGTAGACTGTTTTATGAGTCCAAGGCGTTTAGCCTCCTCAATATTTCTGCTCTTCCTAAATGACGTCTTGGATGACATGTTCACAATTGTGCAGCGACTTAGAATCGGCGGTGAGAGCTTCCAGGGCTCTCGCACCTCCAGCACACATGTTATATTGGGCGATGCTGTCTCCAGAATTCTGCGAAGAAATGCCTGTGCCTCTTGGGTGAGATCATCTGCGCCCTCCAGCCACACATACATTGTATCTCTGGCACGAACTTGCTGGTGTAGCACTTCGCGACCCTCTCGCAGCGACCTATCAATGCGCGTATTCCATCGGAACAACTTCGCCTTGTGGAGTTTCGCATGCGACCGAATCCACTCCGTTTTTCCTGAACCAGGTTCTCCACAGACGAGAAGTGCGCCTTTGGGGGACTGGGCTTTTGAGGCCATCTTTAGGTTTACAGATGTTTACCCTTAGACCTTTAATTCTTAGACCTTTAATTTATTACCAGACGCATCGGTCTTTACCTGCTTCGCCGCCTTGTAATACGAAACTCCAATTATTGTAATCAGCGCAACAATAGCAGAGGCTATCAGAAACTGAGGGCTCTGCTTCTTCATCTACCATATGAACTGAAAATTAAGTCACGACGGTAATGATAGGGCCGAAATTACCGTGATAACTCTAATGGTCGTAGGACATTACATACCCTTCAGCATATTCTGATAAAGAGCCTCGTCGTGGTCCGCATTCTTCTTTAGACTCTGTTGGAGGGGGTTATTCTCAATCGCCGCAATGATATCAAGCGTATTGCGCTGGAGGCTGATATCCAGCTCAAGAGGGACGCGATACTTTACCTGGCCCAGATCACCGACACCCGTCGGTATACCGCTGACACGGTTGACGGCATTCGCGCGGTCATTCACACTGTCAGCATCCAGCTTCTTGTAGGTCACACCATTCTTCTCACCTGTGAAGACGGCCACATTTCCGTTTCCAGCAATGGGGCGGCGACCCTTTGCGATCTGCTCCTTATTCGGGTTCGAGCGCATGTTGTAGGCGGCGTCGTGGCTGGTGAAGTCCTTGTTCACAGAGATACTGGGGCCGAAGTGCTCCGACTTGGCGGAAATCTGCGCCTTTTGTGTCGGTCTCGGAATATCGTCGGGGTCATATGTCTTCAGCTTCGTCGGCCCATCCGCCGGAGCCGCACCTCCATAGTAGCCCCAGTGAACCGTCGTCTCCTTGACCGTTGTGCGCGCAACATCATTGGGGTCCCACACCGTAACGGCCGGCGCACCACCCGCATAGCCAACAGGTGTGCCCGTCTGGCGGATATTGCCGCTCGTCTCCTCGCGACGCGTGGGTCTGCTCGGGTCATCATAGTGCACTGTCACATTGCCCGTATCTGCTGGGACCAAGTTCAGACCCATGGTGCGCTCGCCTGTGGCGGAGCGCTCATTCGGCCGCATCTCAATGGACGAGCGGCCATAGTCAGCCTCGGGCGCATCCACGTCACCTGTATAGTAGCTGCTCGCATCGGCGTTACGATATCCAGCACCACCATACTGCTGCGCCATCGGGGCGCGGTAAGAGCCTGCCACATAGGAATCGCCGAATCCTTGTGCTGCGCCAGGTCCCACATACTCGACGGATGTCTCGGGGCGGGCCTGGTGCTTCATAATCTGGATGGGACGCGCCTCTCCCTTCTGCGCATCCTGTGCGAAGGCGCCCACAAAGCGCTCACCAGCCTCGTCAATAAAGAACGCATCAGGCTTGTATTTGCGCACTTCACCCGTGTCCTTGGCACCCGCCGTGACGAAGCTAACACCAGGAACAACCGGCCGATCATACGTCAGCTTCGGCTTGTCGGCCGTGCGCAGATCGTCGGTGCGTTTTATGTTCTTCATCATATATTGGTTCGTCTCCAGCTGCTGGAATCCACCCTTACCTGTGCTGCCGAACCCCTCACCGACGGCTGGTGCAACACGCACAGGCTCGAACGGCTTCTCACCCGCACGATTGCGCGGCGTATTGATACGACTCTGCACGAAATCCGTATTGTCTTCCATTCCAAACGGATTGCCATAGGGCGTCTGAGGGGTGTTAAACATTGTTTCCACCTCCTTCTTCGCAATCGTAGTTGTTCCAGCGCCCGTGAATGAATCAAGACGGCTGGTATTCGCGGCCGCGTCCACATTCTGGCGCACCTGTCCACCAAAGAACGGCACCATGTTATTGTGAGTAAAGTCATTCGTGGCAATCTTATTGCCTGAAAGAGGGCTCACGACGAACTTTCCATCAACATAGACAGGGTTATCCTCAATGCCGCCAGCATTCATCATAACCTGCGAAGTGGCCGACTCGCCCGCTCTTAAGCCTGGCGATGAACCGTAGTCTTGTTTTGATGTCTTTGATGCATATCCGAAAGCAGTTCCCTGGGGACCGGGGTTTATTTCACTCGGATACACGGTTCCACCAGGCGTGGCATACATCAGGTCAAGCTCCTGGGAAGCTCCCTTCGCAGAGCCGCCCTTTACCATATTTGTGAGAGGTGTGCCAGGGGGTCCAGTTGGCACCGCCGAATCAAACGCCTCGCGGAGAGAGGCATTCCCTTTCTTATACGAAATAGGCGTATCGTCGACTCCAGAGGGTGTTGCAAGTTTGGTTACGGCATATCCTAATCCTAAAAGTCCTGCTAGAGCTACAACCTCCATACTACCGTTAAGCACTAATTTTGCGCAGCTTTTAGTTGCGTGGAATTAGCGTTTAGTATCCATTCGGTAGACCCAAGCAGTCACCGTGTGTTCTGAACTTCTGTTTATCCAGGTCCCGCGACGGTATGAAGAAGTCAAACGGGGTCTCATATGTCAGCTGAGGATTGTGGGGCAGAACCTCCCAGCGATTCCACCCAGTGGCCCGCAGTGTGCAGGGTGGATTCGTCAGACGATTAAATCCAAGAGGGAAACTCTCGTCGGGGGCGGGGCGCAGAGGAATTGCGTTCATCACATTGGTCTTGGGTTGGTAGGATTCCGTATTCCCACGAACACGGGTTCCAAGACGATTGATGTTCTTCAGATCCGACTCCACGTCTGTCTTCCACTGCCCCTCCTTCCAGCTCGCGCCACTCTTCTGGATACGAATGGTGGGGTCAACGGGAAAGGAGACGGGGCAGTTGATGCCCGGGGCATTAACATAATACTGTAAAGAATATCCCGTTATTCTCATGTCATCGGTATGACGAAAATCGTCGTTCCGTAAGCGTGTAAGAGCCTGTTGTTTTACTGAAGGCTGCCCGTCGTTCATCTAATGCTGCCTCTTATTTTTACAGGTTTTCTTTTTATTGCGTAAACTATATGCCCAAAAGGGAACCTGTATATGAGAAGATGAAGAGGTCGCATTAGGCCGACGTATAGTGGGCGCAATAATCTCTCTTGCTATGCGCTTCCGCTTTCGGGTTAATTTATTCTTGTTGACCATTGCTTCTGCTACTTATTCATTAGACTCAAAACTTCTCAGGGTGCTGGCAGGTCTCCTGCTTGAAAGGCTCAGGCGCAAGAGTGGCAGGGTATGCCCACATCTGGTATGAAGGCAGGTGATCAGGTTGGAGGTTGATTGTCAGCGGCGTAGTGTATTTCGCATTCACGCGCTCCAGAGTGGCCTGTTTCATACGGAGAGGCTGGTGGAGACGTTCATTGCCGCGCGTAGTAGGGCGAGTAATGCCGAGCAGGTCAGACTCCAGGTCTACGCGATTTCCCTTGATGCCGGATACTTCGTTGCCACCGACGAGACCGAGAATGTGGCGAGCCTCCTTCTTGTGCTGGTAAGCATAGACGGCCTGGTCGTAACTCTGCGGATTCTCGGTCCGCTCAGTCGGTGTCTTTAGCGGGGTCTTTTCAAATGCCTCTTGGTATGAGCTCATTTCTACTATTATCCTTCTTTTTAACAATAAAAATTGGTCAAAGAGGGGGGTTAACAGTTCACGTCGCGGATGTAAGAGCGGCTGGGGAGGCCGCCACGAACCCATCCAGCGGATGCCACCTCCGTAACGAGATTCTTCGGGTTCTGGATGTTCTCCTTTACGCTGGGGATGAGCGGGGTGAACACACCATCATACTGCTGCTCAGAGATTGTGCCGCACTCCTTACCCTGGCGCACCTGTTCGGCGTGGATGAGCAGGCTCTCCACATCGGGATTTCCGCGGCCGCCGCCCATAAACGGGACGGATAAGAAGGGACGGGCCTGGGGGCGGATATTGCACCGGTTGTTCTTGAACTCGGGCTGGTTGCGCAGAACAGAGTCGGCATCGATAGCGGCATTATTGAGGCCGAAGCCCTCGCGCGGGTATACAATCAGATTGTTCACAGCCAGCGGGTTCACCTCGCGAGCATCGGGGACAAGATTCGTTGTGTAATACTTGCCAGCCGTAAGTGACTGTCTGTAGTATTGTTCAATTCCGCAGTTATCATCCTTGGTATGGGTTGACCGGTTCACCTGGAACATCTCTGACTACCGTCTATTTTTTTCTTACACAGAAGTAAATGAAGCTCGCTGAAAAGTTTTGCCGATGCGTAAAAAAAGTCGGTAGAACTTTGAAAGTAAAGAAGGCACAGCGCGAGGGCGCGGCAATTGCCATTTGCACCAAGACAGTGCTGCAGGAGAAGAGGAAACGGACGCTACGTAAGGTTAAATGCGGAAAGACGCCTTCCCTGGAAACCCAGGCGCTTCTTAGCTAAAATTAACCCAAGGTAGCTTCCCCCCATCTGTTCCGGGAAGGCATGCCTCGCGACCCCCCTCTTTACACGTCTTGCCAGGGATTTTATAGAGCCAGTTCTGGTAAGAGTGCTGGTCATTCGGGATAGTCGTGCTTGGCATGGTGATGAACTGGCGCTGGCTCTGTGTCCGTCCGAAGACGTCCGTAGGATCGCTCGTGAACTCCACGTGGAAGAAGTCATCAAGCGTAATCTTCACATTCTTCTCGCCAATCTCGGCTGCGGCAGGGCGTGTCGGATTGTATTTAATCTCGTCGAGAAGCACGTTCATGAATGGATTTCTGTCTGTCGGGTATGTGGTATCAGTCAGCGCTCGGGGCTTCTGAATAGGCACCACGTCGTCTCTGAATGGCTCAGCGACCTTCGGCTTCGCAAGTGTAGAGGCCTTGCCGTATGCCATTAGAACGGGGATAAGAAGAATTGTGGCGGCGGCCAGTACATACAAACTAACTGCAAGACCTCTAGAGAAGAGTGCACCAGCAAGAAGAATAGCCACGCTATACACACAAAGAACCGTATTCACTAAGTTGCTCACACAAGGGTCGGCCGGTGGAAGAAGACCGGTGAAGGCATTCGGAACTGAACGAATGTCTTCCCAGATATAAGGGTCGCATAATCCTTTTGACATTGCCCACTACTCTACCATATGAACTCAAAATTAAGGAAACTATAGTTTTCTTAATTTTTAGATATAAAGTCACGACGTTACACATTGACAGATGAATTATTGGTAAATGTCCAGGATGATCCAGTTGAGTCACTCGAGAATACAAAAGAGCTTCCAGCAGGAGGGCTCGCCGTTGAAAAGGTTGACCCGCATGGATTTAAACATGATACTGTTCCATTTGTAATATTGTAAGGTGAATTCTTCGTACTATCAATAAAATAACCGCTAGAATCGATGGGTGCTCCACCTCCTCCAGTACCAGAAGGATAGGATACTGCGGGATTTGAAGAGTATCCAGGGCTTGGCGGACTTGATACAACACATACTTCTACAAACTGGCGCAAAGCTCCTGTATTTTCTCTAATGAGACGTATTTGATATTTATAGGTAGGTGTACCAGGATTAGTATAATAATCAGTAAATGTTATAATAAGTGTGGTAATTGAATAATCTGATGTTATACTATTTGAATAATAGAGGCTCGTACATATTCTATCATAGTTACCAAGTAATATTGCATTAGCTGTCACATTTGATACACTTACTATGTAACCATTAAATGTAGTTCCAAATATGAGTGCGTTATTTGTATTCCATGTTACAGAATTGCTGTAATTTGTGCCAAAAAAGTTAAAAACCATTCCACCCATAGGTATTGGCACAAATGCATCATCTAATCCATAAATAGATGCCTGCGAATCCGTTATTCCAGCAAAACTTATTTGCGTTAGTCCCGCTGTGCTTCCTGAGACTGATTTATTTCCGCTTAGAATCTGTAAAATAAATCCAGGAGGTTGAAGAAGATAAAGTTGATACTCAGCATAGGATGTAAATGCGGCTCCTATGTTTTTTTCTGTCAAATCACTTGGTAAAAGATTTAGTGTTCTAGCTATGGAGCCGTTAGCAAAGTCTTCCTTATTCTTTATATAAGAGGCAAATACCATTCGTGCCTGGTTTCTTTTTGTAAGATCCTGCGCAGTGAGCATAGGCATTCTGTCAGGAAGAATGAAATTACTTCTTCTTTCGCTGTTCCAGCTTCTTGCGGAGTCTCGCGCGCGCCTGGGCAAGACGACCCTCGCCATCGTGACCAGACTTCTTCGCAGCCTCGGGCTCCTCAAACGAGAAGGCCGTGCGGAAGCTATTCAGCATCTCCACGAAGGCCGGATTCTCCTGGAAATCCTTCATAAGCTCCTCGGCCTCGGCGGCCAGGTCCTGCGGTCTCAGCTCTCCACTCTGAATCTTTGCCTGCAGCTTCTTCGCCACGCGCCCCATCACCTTCTGGAGGTTCTGCGGGTTCTCAGACGAGGCAGACATAAGAATCTCAAATGCGCGGGTAGGGTCCTTCTCGCAGGCGGCCAGATCCTCCGCCGACATGCCGAAGTCCTCAGGCTTGAACTCGCGCACCATATCCTCCGCCAGCTTCGCCAGCTTCCCCTTCAGAAACTTCTCAGGCAGCGGCGGCAGTGCACCCCCCTCTGTCCCGAACATCTTCGTGAACTTATCGGCCATAGACTTGAAATCCACGCGATCCATCTTCGTGCGCCACTCGCGCATGGTCTCATCAACCCAATCCTGTGAAAAAGACTCGTTCTGGCCGCCGCTCAGATCTACCGCAAGCATCACACAGGATACGTCGAGAAGGGCGAGGTATTCCAGAATAGCCTTCTTGCTTTTATCGGACAGGGCCGTCCACACAGGGTCCTTAATCGTGACGTTGGGAAGCACACGGCCAGGATTTACTGTCGGGCTGCGCGTCCTCTTTCTCAGCACCTCGGCGCGGTAGGCTCTTACACGCTCATCGGGCTCCAGCTCTTTCGCAATCTGAATATCCGTAGAGTATTCGGGGCATGCTCCCGCCAGGTCATCGCAGAATTCTGAGAACTTCTTATTGAAGATAGTCTCGGACATCTATTTGGCTTCTGGAAGAGAGTGGGGCATTTCTTTACGCTGTTTTATTTCGATCCGAAATAAAACAGCTCTAAACTTTGTTTACGCCGGTGGAGCCGCCGAAGTCGCTGTTTCAGAGGTCCTTCGCCTTCTCGCACAATACACACAGAACTTTCAGATAATTCCAGATATTCCGTCTATTTGTATCACTGAGAGAGGGCCAGTGTTTATCAAACATAACGAGCGCAATTGACATCTCGTTAAACTGCTCGGAAATCACTGACTTTGCATATGCAATCACCACCTCCTCATCCTCACGCTTGATAGGCTCGGACATGGGCTTGTAGACATGCTCAAAGAAGAGTTCAAGAATCATCTTCGGATTAATCTTCTTCAAGCCATGAATAGCCTCTAGGGATGCCTTAATATCACGCTCTTCGGGGAATATCTCGCTGAGACCCTCAAAGAAGCGGATAAGCTGCGTATTAAAAGCCCCCAGGAACGACATACTCTAGTAAATATTATCGCTTAATCTTTAAAACGTTAGGGACCGCCTTGGCTCAATTTTATTGCCGAGCAGGCCCCTTGGGCATACCCTCCTCCCTAGAGCGTTGGTAGCTCTCCATTTGTTTATCAAACATCTCCTCCTTCTTCGACTTCGTTCGCGCGGTCTGATTCGTTGAACCGGGAAACTCCTGTGAGTTCCTGTCGCCTGGTGAGGCGTTTCCATTCAAGAAAGAGAATGTGCCAGGGATCATTGTACCACCATCTCCACCCGTTGATGTATCTGCCTCATTGAAACTGTAGCCGAATGACTTATTGAAACTTGTATTTTCAAACATGCTCCACCCAGCAGGCTCTCCTCCCGGAGTTCCGTCGGCCGTGTTAGTCTTCTTTGAGGTTGTGGCCGCCGCCTCCTTCATCTTCTTCTCATACAACCAGTTCATCACATCACTCCCCGTTCTCGGCTCAGGCTCACCAGCAATAACAAGAGTAGGAACTGTCTTCAGCCAGTCTGGGAGCTGGGGGCGAGTCGGAGAGGGATCGGCGCAGACGAATCTGAAATCCCCTTTCCACGGGGTCTGCGCGAGCTCTTGAAGAAAAGCCTTGGACCATTTGCACCGGTTGCTATAAAAACAAATATTGGTGGCCTGCCTCTGGCTCATTAAAATCTGTTGAGAAGCAAAGCGCTACAACTCCTCCGCAAAATTGAGTGCTCTGATGCAGATGGAAGCCCAAGCCCAAATGTCTGCTCCTGCCCCTTCCAAGGTTGCTCGTTCCAAGATTCGTGTTGTTGCTCCTGCGGCAGTAGGACTTGCTCGTGACTCGCCCTTCAAGAATCTGAATAAGACAGGTGAGGCCGTTCTCCAGTTTACTCTTGCACCCACTCATGTCTCCTATGCCAACACTCTACGGAGGGCGGTGCTAACAATGGTTGAGACAGTCGGGTTTAACGCCGATATTCAGGATTCGTCTGGAAAGACCACCGATGTCGTCATCACGAAGAACAGCACTCCTATGAGCAATGAGATGCTAGCACACCGTATCGGTCTTTTGCCTATTCACGTAGGGGCGCCGCTCCTTTGGAAGCCGGAGGAGTATACGTTTGAAATCAATGTGAAGAATGAGACAACCGACTCGGTGGATATCACTGCCGACGACATTATTGTTAAGAAGCTGATGGGCCCTGACCAGGAGCCCGTCATCGTCCCGTCACGCCAGTTCTTCCATCCCCACCGCTTGACCGGCGATACGTCGCTCATCACGGTTCTCAAGGGTCGTGTTGGTGCACAGCCGCCGGAGGTGCTGGAGTGTAAGATGATGGCGACGGTAGGCACGGGTCGTCAGAATGCTCGCTATATCCCTGTGAGCCAGTGCTCATATAAATATACGCCCGATCTGGATGCGGCAAAGAAGAAGGAGGTCTTCACGAACTGGCTGACCTCAAGCAAAAAGGTGAATCTCGCCGACCTGGAGACGAATCCTACGCGCAAGGGAGAGCTGGAGCGGGAGTTTGAGACGATGGAGGCGAATCGCTGTTTCCTAGAGAAGGATGGCGAGCCCTATAGTTTCGACTTCACGATTGAGAGCGTGGGTGTTCTGAGCCCCGAGGCAATTGTCGCGCGGGCTCTTGTAGTCCTTCAGGCGCGGTGTATGCGGTATGCTACGATTAATGTGGGCGATCTACCTGACAATCTCAAGGTTGTTCCGGCGGATGGAGCGCTCCAGGGATTTGACTTCCTGTTCAGCCAGGAGGATCACACGCTCGGCAACCTCTTCCAGACGTGGATTGAGCAGAATGCAATGGTTGCGGGAGATGGTGCAGAGACGGACATCAGCTTCGTCGGTTACAAGGTCCCTCACCCTCTGCGCGACGAGATGCTTCTGCGCGTTGGTGTTGAGCGTGATGGACAGCAGGTGACGGCGAGGGCCGCAGTAGCGCGCGCTGCGAAGGGATGCGCCGACATGTTCGCTAGTTGGCGAGCTGCTCTGGAGCCGTTTGTTCCTGCTGCGGTTGGTCAATAGGTGATGATGGAAGAGGTTGAAGAGCTAGCAGAGGCACCTTGAACAGAAGTGCCTGCTCCCAGAGAGGCAGCGCGTTCACCAGGTCAATCACATCCTGCATCCGAACACTCTTGCTCTGAGGACGCAGATTCGCGAGGAAATACGAGTGCAGCTTGAACACAACCGTCTTGTCAGGCTGATGCAGGTCTGCCAGCTTTTTCTCATGCGACTTGTGAACCGCCACATATGAATCATAAATCTCCTTCGTGCGCCGACGCAGTGTGATCTCAAAGTCCCAGAATACCTGACGCTCCTCTCCGTAATGCTTCAGGTATTCTGTCACACTATTCGTAGAGCGTAGGCGCAGAAAGCGGTCCAGTGGCTTCGCCTCATTGCCACGCATCTTCCGCAGATAGGTGTATGTAGAACTCCGAATGCGCCAGCGATTGCCCGCCGTGTCGCGGAAGACGAATCCCTGCCACCTCCAGCCACGGTTGATTGACTCCGTGCGAATGTGCTCATTCATCTCCTTCTCGCTTGCGAATGTCGTGGGTGGCACATACTTGTAGAAAGGCTCAGAGTAGACGACCGTGCCATCCGCCGCAACCTTTCCGCACTCAACCATAATAACCTTCGGCGATGATACGCTCGCAACCACGCGGTGCTCAGGGTGCTGGAGCACATAACTCATGAATGTGGCGGGAAACTCCTCGGTAGGAAGATCCTTGGCTGGCCAGACGGGCGGCCGACCCACCTCGCTGAAGAGTTCCTTGAATGTCTTCTGGCTATAGAACGTCCCTCCCGCCCCATACTGAGAGCGGGTCGCGATGTGCTCCTCGCTGACAGTGCCGTCACCACTAAGAATCCGAAACACGTTCACCATTACACCATCATAGAACTCCTCAAGATGAAGTGGTGTCTCAACAGGGGGCATTCCAGTATTCGCTTTCCTGGGAGAAACGCAGACAGGAAGGTTGGTCTCCTTGTTCCACACAACAGACCGAAGCCAGTGGCCATTCTCGCCTAGAAGAGTGACACCCCTCTTATACTGAATGATGGCAAACGGTGTATTTTCGCAATCCCGGACGGTAAATTTACCACCTTCCTCCGATGTAAGATAGGTCTTCAGAACATCCCACGAAGGATACGACTCTCGGAGTGTCTTGAAGATAGAGATCTCAAAAGACATTTGAACTGGCGGACAAAGTATGAGTAGAATCTTCAATTTTAATACTGGAGTAGAGTAGGGTCAGTATGACAGAGGAAGCGCCTGTAATAGAAGAAGAGCCTGGCTTTCAGTTAGGCGATCGCATATATATAACCGCAACCGGTCCACTTGACGGGCTTCGTGGACGAATTTACTATCTTGATGAAGATACCATAAAAATTCTACCAGATGGCACGTTTCACAGACTTGAAACTATCCAAGTTGTGGATGGGGATTTTGACCCCGCCCTTGGAATTACGAACGCCTATGTTCTCAAGAAGAGGGTGTCAGATACCTTCGTTGTCCAGCACGATTTTCAGGTTGGCCACCTCGCGGAAACCATCAAAGAGAGTGGTGAAATGGGAGTGACTTACAGAATCAAATCAATTGACGAGGAGAATGACGCCGTTGTGCTAGAGGATTCGTCGGGGGCCGAGAAAACGGTTGTTTTCGGTTTCAAAGGTGTTCCCCAGGACGAGGAGTTTATCATTATGCGTGTGCGCGAGCCGCCTCAGGCAGTCCCTGAAGAGGATGCGGCCGAGGCTCCACCTCCAGTCGTCTCAGAGGAGGAGGCCGCCGGCCTAGAAATTCTGGATACGCTGGAGGTCCCTGATATTATGGAGATTCGCGAAATCCAGGCCACCCAGCGTTTCTATCCCGATGTTGTTCAGCGTAATGACATGCTCCAGGATCTTCTCTCGGCCCTGAGCATCAAGAAACAGAAGAATCCCCATACACAGTCTGAAATCAGGAAGCTCGTAGAGCAAATGATTCTTCTCAGAAATCAGCTCGTTATCTATAGTCGCTCTGGAGAGCCCGTCGGTAGAAGAAATACCTTCTATGGAACTCTCAATGAACTCTTGACGACTGGTAATGTCCCCCTTTCTCGCCCTGTTGCAAATGTGAAACGCGTGATATATCTGGATCACTCGACCGAGCATATAATGGGGAAAGAAGCGGACCCTGTGACAAGTAGTAGCCCATCTATCTCGGTGGAGTATCTGTCGGATGTTATTGGCGCAACAAATGAATATTACAACACACAGCTGGGAGGACTGGCGGGCCAGCCCATTGTTGGAAACGCCCTCCCCAATTGGTTTCTCAGCTGGGAGGGCTATCTTGCGCGCTACCTCCAGAGCTGGTTACCAGCTGGTCAAACGGTGAAGCCGCTCGCCGCCGATACGGAGTTTTTCCGCGGCAGTGTGCCCAATTTTGACGAGAAGAAGAGCATAGATGGACTTGAGTTAGACCAGCTAGGAGGGGACAAGACCAGCATTGTTGGTGTCGACTGGATTATGAAAGTCCGCATGAGTCTTCTGAGAGGGGCTGGGCCTCGCATGGGCCGCCTGCGTGAGAAGGAGGCGCCGCGCGTGGTGGAGTCGGGTGAGAATCTCTCAATTGACAGCTACTTGCTTTTTCCTATGAAATATGATAGGGACTTAGGAACTACCCGCTCTGGAAAGCTTGCGCTAGATATGGGTAGAGGGCTTATGGCGCCTATGTGGATGAGGTGGATTTTATACAAGCAGCCTGTCTCAGAGGTCCCGTCTGCCGGCGCAATTTTCAATGTCACAGGAGCCTCTCTTGGAAATATCAGTATTGAGGACTGGCTCCAGGGTCAGCCACTGGAGAGCAGGGGGCTGGGAGATGTGCTCAATAAGCTCGCCTCATTTGGTCTTACAGAGAGGGAGCTCAGTCTTGACCAAATGCTGGTCGTTGTGGAGAAGCTCGATAATTATCGCGCCCTCGTGAGAAGCAGTATCGCAGCAATAAACGAGAAGTCCAAGGCGGAGGTGGAGGCAATTACGCTGCAGAATAACCCTCTTCTTCTTCCAGAGGTGGTGAAGCAGCGGGTGGATCAGCTCCTCGGCGAGCCAGCCTTCCAGAAGGCAATATTGGAGTTCCAGTCAAGATTTCCCAGCTATCGCGAAAATGACATTGCAATGTTTGCCTATCTTTTTGTAAATATGTATGATTTCACATTCGCAGTGCTCTCAGGGGCGCCAGCTCCTCTACAGGGCGAAATCCGCAAAAAGGCACGGGGTGACTTCCTGCGTCGCCTGTATGAGTCGGCCCGCCTGGTAGAGAAGAATGCAAAGAAGGTGGGGTTTCTTGTTGAGAGGCCCACGATTCCTCGCTCAAATATAAGAGAATATGCAGATGTGGATGTGCGGTCTGTCAACCCCTGCGCCCACGTGACGTCGCTGACAATGATTCGCAAAATCAAGGACGAGACACTGCGCATGAAGTCCCTCTTGGAGTTTCTTACACGATTCGCAGGCGAGAAGAAGGACAATTGGATTCACTGCAAAATATGCAGTAAACAGGCCATCTGTGTTCACGAGCGCCTGCTTCTCCAGGAGTATCTGAAGCCCTTAGAGAAGGAAACGCTCCACAAGGAGCTCCTTCTCGCGTTCAGTCGCGACCAGTTCCATGGTCGTTTCTGTTGCGGCAACTGCGGTCAGTCCATCTCAGAGATAGATTATGATACGAGTCTAGAATATGACGATGAAGGCCGGCCGATGTCGGGGCGCGCTGTTCTTGTAGACAAGGATGCGCTTGCCCAAGACCAGATTGATATGGCGCTCGGCGTTCCCATCTCAAAAGTAGAGGACATTGCGTTTGCGACCGAGATCCAGACCGATGCTTACAAGGCTGCGAAACTTATTGCTGGGCGTCTGGGTGTCGTCATCACGAACGAGGGATACAGAAAGATTGCACAGCGGGTTGAGGTTGACCTCTCCAAGCAGCCCTCCAGAGACGACTATTCCAAGTTCCAGAAGGCCCAGAAGGCGAAGGGCGTTGGAACAGTGGACTATGATGTTCTTCGCAGTAAGGTGTTGGTGACCTCCGTTGCCGCGTATCTACTGGTTGAGATTCAGACTGGTATTCCCAGCTACACAACCCGCTACCGCCTACCTGGCTGCAGCAAACCTGGCTTCACTGGATTCCCCTCGGCCGAGAAGGAGAATACGACTGGCGTTGACTATCTGGCATGTGCGATTGCTGGAATCACGGAGAGTGTGCCTCCCTGGAACTTGACTGGCTTTCTGCGTGAGAAGAGTATACCGAAGCGCCAGACGGAAATCGCTAAGCTGCTTATGACCACTTGTGGAAATGCTCTGAAGAACTCTGACGTCCAGCAGGATATGGCGCTGCGGCGCGAGTATGTAGAGAAAAAGAAGGAGGCCGTGCAAGATGACGACGTGCTGAGCGAACTCGTCCCCGCTGGATTCACGCCTGAGCAGCGGACGGGTTCGTTGGAGGGGCCGGTTGTGGTTGCAGACGCCGCTGGACCGAGGGAGCGTGGTCGCGGCTGGATTCTCCTGGCTCACGAAATTGCCAAACAGACGACGGCCCTGGGGACGGGTTCTCCTTATAGCGAGGCGGCGTGTTGCTACCACCCTCTCCAGACACCGGCGTCTTTCTGGGACGAAAGAGGTGCTGGACTTCCGGCCTTCTCCCAGAACAAGACGGTGAAGGGACCGAGGGGAAGCCATCTCGCTGTTCACTATGACACGCGCAAGCAAGAGCGGTTGAACGTGGTTGCACCTGATGCCATTCTCTACCGCGTCTTCCTACAGGTGTGTTTTGATGGACCGCGCCGCGGTTTACCCCACGAGCCTGGATACGATTTCCTCTGCCCCCACTGTGGATTCCAGTTTCCTCGGAGCTCTGACATCCTCACGCCAGAGGAGGGGCGCGTTGCGCTTGATTCTCAGCAGATTGATACATCCAGAAAGCGGTTCCAGGAGTTGCTCGACGAGTCGCACGAGCGATATTCCGTTTCGCCGGTTAAGACAATACAGCCACTCACGGGCATTAATCTTTTAGAGAAGCTGCGTGACTTGGTGCCGCAGCCTTTCAGCGGATGGTCCGAGGCCGTCTCCAATACAATTCTGGCGGTTCAGACATTTTCTCAGGACAAGGCGCCTGAGGAGACGGATATTGCGACTGCATATGGACCGCTTTCCAATATGGCGGAAGGATTCAAACAGACCCTAATTGAGCGCCTTGGCGGTGAGATGGGGCGGACGCTTGAACGGCTGATTTCACAGCCTCCTGCCGACTTGGTCCAGAGTTTACAGTCCTATTTCCTCGTTCCTTTCCAGCGGCTCAAGACAAAATTCAATATCAATTCACTCAGAGTCCAGAAATCCTACAAACTTGGCGACGTTGCAGATGAAGATATTGAGACCCTTCTGAATTCACACCTTTCTTATTTGGACGAGGCAAAGAAGCGCTATGTGGGGCTGGCTCGCGCGAAGATTGAGTCGGCGCGCAAGAAGCTGATTGTATGTCTCCCCCTCCTCCAGAAGGAGATTCGCACGCCGCTCGTTCCAGGAGGCTCAATTGGTCTTCCCTATCTTCTCCAGGCCATGATTATGGGCATAATGGCAGAGTGTGCTGACCCTAACCTTGTTCCCGGTGGAGAGCAGATAGAGGCTGGACCAACGGAGCCGAAGGGCGCCATGCAGATTCTGTCAATCTGTCTTGGCCGATTCAGGATGGAGGGTCTGAACTTCACAACGGATGAAATTCGTGCAATGATTGCCCGCCGCGACGAGGTTGAGAAAATGCGCATGATCGGCAAGCTGGACAGTATGAGCCCCGAGAGAAAAGCTGTCGAGCTTCTTAATAAACGTCTGGGCTTGGGAGACTGGGCGGTCGGCGGCTCCAAAGCCATTCGTGAACACAATGAAGACCAATACGAGAGAGAGCGCAGAGAACGCGGCGAGATGGTGGGTCTTGTGGAGGGGGCGGTGGCCGCTGATGAAGGGGAGGGGTATGATAATGCGCCCGCGGGTGATGATGAATAAAATTGAAGATGCTGGTGGCGCATGAGATGTAAGATGTTTACTCATAAATTCTTTGAAGAGGCCTCCAAAGAATTTATGAGGGGAAAGGTTCGTCGCGGCCACATGATTTACTATGTGTGCGAGGCGACACTGAAGAGTGGTAAATCCTGTGAGCGCAGAGCCGTGCAAGACCCCTTCGCGGATCGCCTCTGCACGCAACACCTGAAATGCCAGTCTAAGCCCGAGGAACCAGTGAAGGTAGATGAACGTCGCAGAAGTTACCGTCTTGCCTCAGAAGGACAGTGCAATTCCGAGCGACAGTATAGTCGCTTCGGTCGTCGCCTCATTCAAGCAAAGATCTGAAATCGGCATCAAGAAATACGGTGTAACACTTGATCGCACCGATCTCGGCCTCCTAGACTGGGTTCAACACACCCAAGAGGAACTGATGGACGCAGTCCTGTATCTTGAAAAACTGAAGAAAACTCTGTCACTAACACAGAATGAGGGTTCTTCTCTTCAGTGCTCTACTATACATGGTGGGTGTTGTTGCAATGCTGTTTCTAAAACCCAAAATAATGTTCAATGAAGATGGAAGCTGGAAAGAATTTGGTCTCTATAACTCGGAGAAACACACCTGGTTTCCGGTCTGGCTTTTTTGTATTGTCTGGGCAATTGTGAGCTACGGTATTGTGAAATTTACCGTTGGATATAAAACCTCATCTGAAGAGGTTCCGACACAGACCATGGCGACGGGTAAGAAAAATTTGAAGCCCGGTTATTATGTGCTAAATCAGAACGCACTTGAGTCTGAAGGAGTGCCACGTTACGTATACATTGGTGAAGAACCTCCTGCTTAATAAGAAATAGCAGAGATGGCAGACGAGACAAAGGTTATTCAAATGGCTGCTCCTCAGGCACCAGCTGCTCCTCAAGCGCAGTCCAAGCCCAAAATTCCTGCCGCCGTCCCTTATGATACAAAGACCGCCACACAGATTAAGGCATTCTACAAATTTGTAAACAAAAAGTCCGACCAATATCGTATTGGCGATGACGGCTCTCTGAATATATATAACAAGGCAGGCGAGCTTGAAAGTTCTATAAAGATGAAGTCTTACAGACCTATCACTACGGAGGAGCGCAGCGAAATGGAGTCATTCAGGGCCGATAAACTTGCAGGACTTGATGTCATCTATGAGCATGAACGTCGCAAACTTATCGCCGCCTACGATGACTACAAGACGACCGGAAATATAACCCCTGTTCTATTGGCGAATAGACGCGTGAATGATGTAGAGCTCCAGCGCGTAGATGCCCGCTCTGGTGTCAGAGGAGTAAAGACAATCCCTGTTCCCAAGATAAGTGACGTTCACTTTGATGAGCCGTATGAGACGCGAAAACTATTTGGCGCACACAATTCCATGGGATCGAAGGACATGATTCTCGAGGGAATCTTCGTCCTGGAGAGGCGCAATTTCCCCGCAACCCTCTTCTATGGGCGCTATGAAGAAACCGCGGAGGCAGCTGCAGCGGCGGCGGAGGCAGTCGCGACAGAGAGTGGTGGTGCCGAGAGCGCAGCATCTGTCCGCCTAACATCCGGCCTCACCGCCCGCCTCTTCTTCCGCCCTGAAGATCCGCAGAACGGGATTCTCAGCCCCCTCTGGCCAGTTAACTTCATCCACAAAGAGACACAGTATGCATGTGCCTATCAGGCATATGAGGCTGAGAGAATGGCGGAACAGGGGCAGGCCGAGGTCCGTGCAAAGATTCTGAAGACGCGCTCTGCTCGCACAGTTGGAATCCAGACGGTGAAGTTTGCTACGCCGGCGAAAAATCCCACCGCACTCTGGACGGCCATTCTTACGGATATGTACAAGCAGCATCCTGAACTGCTGGAGAAACTGCTCGCAACTGGCCAAGACTCCCTCGTCTATGCGGATCCTCGCGCAGGCGGTGGGGGTGTAGGTATTGGCGCCGATAACAATAAAATTCTTGACCCTGGCAACTGGAAGTCCGAGAACGTGGTCGGCAAGGTGATGGAGGGTCTGCGCGCGACCTTCCGCGAGCAGGGCAAGGTGGAGGCCGCCCCACCCCCTGAGGCGAAGGAGTCAGTAATTACTGAGGAGGAGCAGGAAGCAGCAAAGAAGGCCGCAATTATACGCGCCAAACAAGGCGGGCGTCGTTAATATTACTGAAGAGGATACGGTCTGAGCGCCGCCTCATTGTCATCACAGCTCACCTCTTTACTCGTATAACGATAACATACTTGATTTTTATCTTTATACGTGCGACCATCTACATTCGTAGGATGGGGATACTTCATCATCGTAACAGGTTCAGGCTTGAAGAAGAACAGAATGAAGGTTCCGCATGCAATACCGACAAGAAAGGGCAGTATACTAAAATGTTTAAACATCTGCTGAGTATAGATATTTAAATAGTGTCAACCAACAGGATGTTTGAATTCTTGAAGAGCAAAACATTTAATACGATGTTTAGTTTTATACTTGGTCTTGGACTCATGTCGCTCTTACGACCCCTGTGCCACGGCCCCGAATGTATAGTTCAGAAGGCGCCGCCCGTTGATGAAGTCAACAAGGCGACCTACCAGCTCGGTGCCAAGTGTTACCAGTTTCGGAGTACTCCTATAGACTGCCCAAAGGAGGGTGTCATTGAGCCATTTTCTGTGCGCGTTGCCTTGGTTTAGAAAATCGGTGGTTAGGTGAGAACTATGAGTTCAGCAGGAACACTCATCAGCGACCTTGATTCGTCCCCCCAGCTTGACGGCGATGGTGACTTGATTAATAAGATTATGGCGGATATGAATAACGACCCCCCTCCGGCTGCGCCCTCCTCGGGGAATGTCATCTCATCGCCGAATCCGAACTCTACACTCCAGCACACAATGGACAATGGCCCCGCAACCGCACACGTGATTGGACACTCCCACCCGACACAGGCAGATTTCCAGGCGGCTCTTCAGCCCCAAGGCCTCCCGTCCGCATCTTCGTTAGGCGGGTCCGCCGCATGGACTCCAGAGGCCCCGAAGGCGCTGATGAGACGTGCCCCGAAGAAGTCGTGGTGGAACAAGATTTTCGACGAGATGAAGGTCCCGATCCTCGTCAGTTTAATCGTCTTCTTATTCAGTCTTCCAATCATAAATATAATCATCGGCACTTATATCCCCTCGTTTGTGAAGGGAACAGGTGAGCTGACTGTGCTGGGCCTTCTGCTCAAGTCATTCACAGCGGGTGGGACCTTTTGGCTTTTACAGCGGGTTGTTGTCCCGCTTCTTTCGTTATAAAACTCAAGGAGCTTCCTTAATTTTCAGTTCATATGGTAGATGAAGCAGAGTCTTATTCTTCAGATAGTGGCAGTTTTACTGGTGCTTCACGATTTCTTCTATCTGCCCTTTTCCCCCTTTGTTCTTACAATTGCGGCAGCGGCGGCAGCATACGGCGTGACGGGTAGCTTGGTTATTCCCGATATAATCCTCTTTGCGGCACCCATTATTTTTATGCTCTTGAAGTTAATGAAGATAAGCGGATTTCAGAATGGGAGTGGGGGTGCAGTCGCCGTCTCTGACCGCCTCAAGGGTATTGCAAATAAGATGCCGGCGTCAAGCGCGCACGATGTATCAGCTGTTGTCACGACCGGTGTTCTTGGTTCCATGGGCTCGTCGAGCGTAGAGAACTTCCAGACAATGGATGTGAGCGGTGGAGAGCCGCCCGCTGGACTGTCTGGCGTAAGCATCCCCGCGTATGTTCGCGAGAAGGGACGTCTACTTGTTGTTCCTGAGACAAGCATGGCTCGTCTGGAGTCGGTTGATACGAATCCTCGCCCGAGCCCTGCGCTCATCACCGGTGAGGATGGTATGTCTGTGGATACGGCCCTGACGCCGGATGCGACACAGTTGCCTGACGCGAATCAGCAGGCTGTGACTGCATCTATGCAGACGGGCCCCGAGAATGCGTAAAATTAATGTAACGACGTTATAGTAGATGGTTTTTCGCTCTAGAAATATATGTCCACCAGGTGTATTCTGTCTTACACCCGGTATACTTATACTAGTTATTGCTGTTATTGTAGGAGTCTTTATGTATATATATAACCCTCTTATAATCATGCCGCAACAGCAGCAGCAGCAACAGCCGCCCGTCAATGTGAATGTGATGACCTCAGATGGGTCCAACGATCTGTATGCCCGTCCGCCAAGACCCCAGAGACGCTGGGACAATGGACCTGAGTTTCCTCCCCGCGGCATGCTCCCTCCCCCCGACGGAGGCTATATTCTCAATACGCCCACACGCGGTCTACCCGAGTCGTATCAATCAATGGGTCTTCTGAAAACGGCAGATGGTCAGCTCCTTCCGCTGTTTGGTCGGCGCGTGGCGTCTCGCTCGGACCGTTTCAACTATTACACGAGAACGGACACAAATAACCCCGTTCCTCTTCCTATCCACTACAAGCGCCGCGACTGTCAAGATGACGTGGGTTGTGATGAACTCATGTCTGGCGAAGAGATAAAAATAGTCCCTACGGGACAAACCGCGCAGGCTACCCTCTATCGGTTTGATGGGCCCACATATGTTCCTGGGCTCATTTAGATATGCGCCGCTGTGGTTCAGGAAATACATCTTTCCCAGTTTTACCTCCGACGGTCAAAAACCGAGATCTTTATGAAAGTGTGAGAGATACAATTCCTGTTGAGTTCAATCTCGGACCCAGAGCAAACGCACCTATTTTCGTCAATACAGGCGAAGCACGCATTGATGAGGCGAATGATGCAGGAACCTATATTCGCTATAACGGTCTCAATTACAAGATTGTCCAGGCGCAAATCACGGCCCCCCTGACGAAGAGCTGGATTCTCTCGGACGTGACATCTGCAAATAATGTTGCCGATCTGACCGTTATATTCCAGAGTGCAAGCTCAACCGCCGACCCCAAATACATTTTTATGTCAATTCCTATTCTTCGTCAGGCAACCACTGTGATTGACCCCCTCTATATTGCGGCCCTCGCTGGACAAAATGTGAGTGGCCCATTCTCTCTTTCTCAGTGTATTCCGAGTATAGGAGATTATGCGACCTATAAAACCTGCCTTGAGCCGGCCCCTTTCAATGCCTTCTGCATTGTTTTTTACCAGGGACTCCTTGTAAATGCGGGGACACTGGATGCTCTAGCACAGGTAGCTGGAAATAGTGGTGTATGGCCGTCCTTCAAGCCCCCCACCGACGTCACGTTGACAACAACAATTCTCCCTCTTACACCCGATGCATTCCGCGCGGCCGTCAGAATTAACACAGTGGGTGCTGAACAGAGCAAAAAAATGTCGGCAACGCGCGTGGATAATACGAGCGCATATCAATGCGTTCCTCTTGACCCAGATAGAGATATAGCGAGTGGAAAACTTACAATCGATACATCTACAGGAATACCCCAGCCTATGACTAAGTTGCTGGGTGCGAGAGAGTCGGCGCGGACTACAGCGGGCGGTAAGCAACCTCTTGCACCAGGAGATATGGAGAAAATTATTGCCGCTTTCTTGGGAATTATTCTTTCGCTCATCCTTGTGATTGGCGGCGCCTACGCATATATTTGGTATAGAGACGGGAATTTGAATATATTAGATTCGTTCCCGTCGTGGGTTCGCGAATTTCCATGGCTCGTCTTTACAGCTGTCTTGTTCTGTTTTGCGGGATTTTTGATAGGCGCGCTGACACGTTAGGTAGAGAGCCCATGCTCAATTAAATACTGGTTTGTCTCTTCGGGAAGACGCACACCAGGAAGAGCCTTCTTTCCATTCACCGAGCGGTCGGCGGCCTCAAACTCGTCCGTCGCATCCGCAGCCGGCTTATAGGTAACACGATTGTCGGCGGGACGTCTCGGAGGAGGGTGGAGCTCATCGGGCATAATCGGAGGGGCGGCGGCCAGCTGCTTCTCATACTCAGCGGGGGGGTCGGCCGAACGGGGCACGCTCGTGGCCAGAACTCTGTATCTGTATTCAATAAAGAGGGACATAATCGCTAAGAGAACCGTCACCGATCCTATAGGGCTCTTCTTTACTAGATAAAGAAGGACCAGTAAAAGCAGCCCAGGCACAATCATGTTTGTGAAGGCCATCTTGTAGAGGACAGTGGGGAAAAATGGCGACGCCAGAAATATAAATAGAGACAGGCCAACGAGAATTGTATCGGTTCTGTTCATCTAAAGATAGGTGCCAATAAAAAGGCGCGAAAGCACTCAAAGTTCTATTACTATATCTTAACAGGAGATGGACTTGGCAAAAGTTCTTACATCAAAAGGATATTCCATTCGTAAAGCTGCGCTGACCGATGCTGAAAAGAGGCGGATTGAGACAGAGCTGAAAGTTGCACCCATCGTCCATCGTAGTTATCAGGGCGCCGAGGACCTCTCTTTTCGTATCTATCGCGAATCGCCGCAGCGTTACTACCTGCCTCGGCGCTGGGGCCAGGATGTATTTGGGCCACCAGAGGCAACCATTCTTTCGGATGGTGTCCCTCTTTCAGAGACTGCGAAGGTCTTTCGTGGCACTCCTTACGATTATCAGGTGGACATTATCAAGAAGTTTGTAGATGCCGGAACTGTGCAAGGTGGCGGAGGTGGAGGCCTCATTTGTGTGCCTTGTGGTCGCGGAAAGACATTCATGGCCATCGCAATTGCCGCGAAGCTGGGGCGGCGGTTCATGGTCGTCGTTGACAAGGAGTTTCTGATGAACCAGTGGAAGGGGGAGATTGAGGCACTGATGCCTGGGCTGCGGATCGGAATTTGTCAGGCTGGACGGCGCGAGATTGAATCGGACAAATACGATTGCACCCTCTGCATGATTCAGACTCTCTGTGGCCAGGACTTTCCAGAGAAGGCCTTTGCGGACTATGGATTTACCATTTTTGACGAGTGCCACCATCTGGGCGCTGCACACTTCTCCAAGGCACTTATGAAGGTCCAAACAAAAGTGATGCTCGGCCTCTCTGCCACCCCCAAGAGAGAGGATGGGTTGACGAAAGTGTTCGAGTGGTTTCTTGGAACACCCGTGTATTGGGAGAAGGTGCGCGAGGCGGATCCCAGTGTGATTGTCCAGCCCGTCTATGTGGATTGTCAGGACAATACATACACAAATGTCCCAGTGAATTGGAAACAGGAGCCTGTGATGGGGAAACTTCTTACACAAGTCGTTGAATGCGCGCCTAGGACGAAGCAGGTTGCGGACCTTATTTTGGAGATTTGTGCCGACGACAAGAGGCGTATTTTGGTGCTGAGCGAGAGGATTGGGCATTTGAAGAGTATT